>Ga0209515_10001333_pt1 | contig 41794 bp, 34 predicted proteins | sample Subgroupgradi54m_FD_187454 | JGI IMG/M metagenome (GOLD analysis project Ga0209515, IMG submission 187454) | Subsurface groundwater microbial communities from S. Glens Falls, New York, USA - GMW60B uncontaminated upgradient, 5.4 m (SPAdes)... ... | reverse complement strand
GCGGTGATCAACGCGCGCGCGCAGGAGCGCCTTGCCGCCGATAAGAAAAACGAGGCCGCGCTGGGCTTTGACGGCGCCTGGACCGGACACCCCGATCAGCATGAGGGCGCGATTTCCCAATTCCCGGCCCCCAACCAGCTCGGCGTCAAGCACGCGAAAGCGAAACACCCCGATCTGACGCCCTCGCCGGTTGGCGTAGGCGCCGTCACCGTCGCCGGCACGCGCGACGCGATCCGCACCTGCATCGAATACCGTTTCGGCGTTCTTTCCGGCCTCGGCGCGCGCATGATCAAGGGCTACGACAAGACCGGCGCTTTGATCGGCAACTTCATGGAGGACCTGGCGACCGACCGCATCTATCGCCTAATGATCGCCCAGCGCGTCCGTCACGGCGTGACGACGGAGTCGGGCGTGAAGATCTCGGAAGCGCTCGTCGAGCAATGGTTCAGCGCGGAACTCGACAAGATATTGGCCGCGAATCCGGAGTCCGCCACGGCGGATAAATACAAACAAGCCAGCGAATGGAGTCAGCAGATGATCAAAGAAGTAAAGGCGCCGAAGTCCGCGGGCATTAAGACTTGGAAGTACCCGCAAGCCGAGTTCGCGAAAATGTACGCGCCCCACGAGAAGGTGCATCCCGCCGACAAGCTGCGCGCGCTGCTCAAGGATAAGTTCGCCAACCGCGTCAAAAACCCGGCGAAATCCTTCCTGCACACCGCGGGCGCCTACGACGCGATGACCGCGTCCTTGCTCACCGACCTCGGCTTCGAGGCGATCTACGCCAGCGGCTGGCAGTTGGCCGTCGCCCACAACATGTACCCCGACATCGGCATCTACCCCTCGCATCAGATGGTCGAGCTCGCGCGCGAGCTCATGCGTGGCATCGAGGGCACCCGGGACCGGCACTTCTACGACGATGGCGGCGCGGTGCTCAACACGCCCCCGATCTTCGCCGACATCGAGGCGGGATTCGGCGGCCCAACCCAGACATTTACGCTCACGCGGGAGCTGATCCGAGCGGGCGTCGGCGGCGTCCACCTCGAGGATCAGGATCCCGCGGAGCGCACCTGCGGCCACATCATCGCGCACCACGGCGTGAAGCGCGAGAAGGTGCTCGTGCCAACCAACAAGTGGATGGAGAAACTCATCGCGGTGAAGGCCGCGGCGCAGGCTTCGGAGACGAATCTCGTCGTGATCGCGCGCACCGACGCGGTCGACGGCGCGGTGCCCGGCGGCCGGACCGGCAGCGTCCGGCACGCGATCGACCGCGCGCTCGAGGCGGCCTCGCTCGGCGTGGACGTGATCTGGCCCGAGTTCAACAACACCGACCTCGAGGGGCCGCAGGAGTTCGCCGAGGGCGTGCACAAGCACTACCCGAATCAAATGCTCGGCTTCAACCTCTCGCCCTCTCTGCACTGGGGCAAGGCCAAGAAGGACGGCAAGCTGATCACCAACGAGATGCTGGGCAAGATGGGATTTGCGCTCCAATTCTCGACCTTGCTCGCCTTCCGCACGATCGGCATGGCGCTGGAAAGCTCGTTGAAGGGATTCCACGAGCGCGGCATCGACGCGCTGGCGGACCTTCAGCTTTCCGAGATCGCCCACCCCAACGGCGAACCGCGCACGCGCATGCACCAGAAGTTCGCGGGCACCAACCGCTGGCTCACGCTCGAAAAGGTCAGCAAGGGCGCGTAACGGCGCAACGGCTTAACCACAAAGACACTAAGACACAAAGGGAAGAGGGTTAACGGCAATCGTCGCCGTTAACCCTCTCTTTTTTCTTTGTGTCTTAGTGTCTTTGTGGTTTATTCGTTAATTTTCGGTGTTGGCGTCGCGCAGGGAAAGCACGATGTCGCGCCAGATGTCGTCTTCCTGGCCCGCGGAGAAGAAGTACATGTGGTCCTGGCCGAGGACGAATGCTTCCGCGCGGGGGAAGGGGGAGAGCACGGTGATGGAGACGCCCGGCAAAGTGGCGACCTGCATGTTCTTCAGCGCGAACTTCTCTCCCGCGTTCTTGTATTTTCCGGCGGCCATGCGCGAGAGGTTGGCGAGCCCGGTCGGGTTGTTGGGAAACTGGGTCGGGAGCACCTCGAGTTTTACGATGCCGAGCTGTCCGAACAGGCCCTCGTTGAGAAAGTTTGTGGGGTCGGTCCCCTTCTTGCAGAAGTAGACGATCTGGTGCCGCTTGTTCGAGTCGGCGAAATCAGAGACGCCGACATAATCCTTCGGCAGGCGCACGACCCAGCCCGCGTGGCCGATGAAGCCAGACTCGCCGGAGGGATTCTCAGTGTTGCCCTCGGTCGCGCTGAGCTTGGGCTTCTGCGATAGCGCATACATCCCGATCGACAAGATGATCGCCACGCCGATTAAGAGGAACCCGACCGCGGCCAGACTCATTTTCGATCTCACCGCGGTCGATGTCTTGACCGTCACCGGCGCGCGCAGAGCCGCCGCCAGGGAATCATTGAAGTCAGCGTCGGAAACACCCTCATCGGCGAGCTGTTTATGCAGGACGTCGACCGGGAAGCCCTTCAGATTGTCTTTGAGGTATTCAACCACGTCGGGACGCAGCATCTCAGCTCCGCCCTTCGGCGACGCGGAGCAGATAGCGGCCGTACTCATTTTTGCGCATCGGCTCGGCGAGGGCGCGCAATGTCTTGGCGTCTATGTAGCCGAGATTGAAGGCGATTTCTTCGAGACACGCCACCTGAAGAGCCTGGCGTTCTTCGATGACCTGAATGAAGGTCGAAGCCTGGAGCAGGGCCTCGTGCGTGCCGGTGTCGAGCCAGGCGATGCCGCGGCCCATCTTCTGCACATGCAATTTCCCCTTCTTTAGGTAGGCTTTGTTCACGTCGGTGATCTCAAGCTCGCCGCGGGGGGAGGGCTTGAGATCGGCGGCGATGTCGAGCACCGAGTTGTCGTAGAAGTAGAGCCCCGTCACGGCAAAGTTCGACTTCGGCTTGAGCGGTTTTTCCGCGAGGCTGACCGCGCGGCCCTTCGCGTCGAACTCGACGACGCCGTAGCGCTCGGGATCCTTGACGTGATAGGCGAAGACGGTGGCCCCGTTTTTTTGCGCCGCGGCGGCGTGCAGATGCTCGGGCAGGCCGTGGCCGTAAAAAATGTTGTCTCCGAGGACCAGCGCGACGCGGTCGTCGCCGACGAAATCGGCGCCGATGATGAAGGCCTGCGCCAGGCCCCCGGGAGTGGGCTGCACCGCGTAGGAGATGTTGAGTCCGGCCCAGGAGCCGTCGCCGAGCAGGCGCACGAAGGCCGGCCGGTCCTCGGGGGTCGTGATGATGAGGATGTCGCGTATGCCGGCCAGCATGAGCGTGGAGAGGGGATAATAGATCATGGGCTTGTCGTAGACGGGGACAAGCTGCTTGCTGACCGAGCGGGTCACGGGGTAAAGACGCGTCCCCGAGCCTCCGGCGAGCACGATGCCCTTCAAGCGCTGACTAGCCATTAGAAATGTCTCCCAAAAGATGCGCCCGGCCGGACTTGAACCGGCGACCAATCCGTTATGAGCGGACCGCTCTAACCAACTGAGCTACGGGCGCGTATTTGTGATTTTAGCCTTTTCGGCACAGAAACAGGACGCCCGCGCAAAGTGCTGGGAGGGCCAAGGCGCCGAGGGCTACCGGAGCCTTCGCGGGTTCATGGAGGAATTATGAGCCCGCCAGGTAGGTCCGCAGGAACGCCGCGACGCGCGCGTCGTAGTCGGCGGGCGCGGCCTCGCGGCATTTGGCGTGGGCGGCGCCCGGCACGAGCCAGAACTCCTTCGGCTCCCGCGCGGCGGCGAAAAGACGGCGCACGTCCTCGGGAGGCATCAACTCGTCGCGCTCGGCGGCGATCATGAGCAGGGGTACGCGCGACTTCGGGAGGAAGTTCTCGGGGCTGTAGGTGTCAATGTCGGGGTGGCCGGTGCGCAACCGAGCCATCGCCATCACGAGCATGATCATCGGGAAGTGAGGGATGTGGAATTTCATCCAGGCCCAGCGGCTGCCGACCTGGTTGAAATCGGCGAACGGACTCTCGATGACGGCGGCCGTGAACTCCGGGTGCGAGGCCAGGGCCATCGCCGCGACGGCCGCACCCATCGAGAGGCCGAACACGCCGAGTCTTGCGGCGCAGCGCGGTCGGCTCCGTTTGAGATACTCGACGGCCGCGGCGAAGTCGAGCAGCTCCTGCTTTCCGAGCGTGATCTGATCGCCCTCGCTCTCGCCGTGGCCGCGGAAGTCGAAGTAGAGGAGGTTGAAGCCCTCGGCGCGGTTGAGGAACAAGGTTTGCGCGAGGATCTCGCCCTTGTTGTCGCCCCAACCATGGCAGATCAGCAAAGTTTTGTCGAGGCCTGATGGAGAAGGCACGAACCAGCCCGCCAACGCGAGGCCGTCGGACGTGCGGAAGGAGACCTTCTCATACGCCACGTTGTACTGTTCCGGGAAATGGGTCATCGGGCTCATCGCCGGGGGATGGATCAGGATACCGGCGCCCCAGTAGGCGGCGGCCAGCAACGCGACGGCGAGCGCCGTCGACAAGACCGCGAAGACGAGAAGAGTCGGCATGCGCCCATTCTATCGTTTTGCTATGTTCGCAGGGACCATGGACTTCGACCTGAGCGAGACGATGAAGGAAGTCCGCGATTCCGCCCGGGCGTTCGCCGAGCGCATCAAGCCTTTCGCCGGCGCCTGGGACGAGGAAGAGGCGCTGCCGCCGGAGTTCCTGCGCGAGGGCGGACGGCTCGGCTTCTTCGGCATGATGGTGGACGCGGACTATGGGGGATTAGGCCTCGACGCGCTCAGCTACGTCGTCGCGATGGAGGAACTCGCGCGCGCGAATGCGAGCTACCAGGGCTGCCTGAGCGTGCACAACTCGCTCGTCTGCGGCGCGCTGTCGCGCTTCGGCACGCCGGAGCAAAAAAAACGGTATCTGCCGAAGCTCGCCGCGGGCGAGATGATCGGCGCCTACAGCCTGTCCGAGCCCGGGGCGGGCAGCGACGCCGGGTCGATCACCACCTCGGCCGCGCCCGCGGGCGATGGATTTTCGATTTCCGGAACGAAGTGCTGGGTCAGCAACGGCGGCATCGCCGGGCTTTTCGTCGTGTTCGTCTCGACGAGCCCGGCGAGCGCCAGCCGCGGCATCTCCTGCTTTCTCGTCGAGAAGGGGACGCCGGGATTCGCCGTCGGCCGCAAGGAGAAGAAGATGGGACTGCGCGCCTCGGACACGCGCGAGCTCTCGTTTAAGGACTGCCGCGTCCCGCGTTCGGCGTTGCTCGGCTCGCTCAATGGAGGGTTCAAGATCGCGATGAGCCTCCTCGACGCGGGCCGCGTCGGCATCGGCGCGCAGTCCGTGGGCATCGCCCAGGCCGCCTTCGAGGAGGCCGTCTCCTACGCGAAGGCGCGCAAGCAGTTCGGCCGCCCGATCGCCGAGTTTCAGCTGGTGCAGGCGAAGATCGCGGACATGTCCGTCGGCATTGACGCCGCGCGCCTGCTTGTCCTGAGAGCGGCGGCGCTTCTCGCGAAAGGCAAGAAGTGCACGCGCGAGGCTTCCACGGCCAAGCTCTTCGCCTCGCAGACGGCCAACCGCGTCGTCTACGACGCGGTCCAGATTCATGGAGGAAATGGATTCATCCGCGAGTTCCCGGTCGAGCGCTATTACCGAGATGCGCGCGCCTGCGAGATCTACGAGGGCACCTCCGAGATCCAGCGCCTGATCATCGCGCGCGAGGCGCTGCGGGCGAGGGTCGCGTGAACGCCGAGGCGCTTCCCGGCCGCCCGCTCGGCGGCGTACACGGCCCCTTCGCGGGCTTTGAAAAACTGCGCGTGCTCGACTTCACCAAGCTGCTGCCCGGGCCTTACGCTGCCCAGATCCTGGCCGACCTCGGCTGCCTTGTCACGAAGATCGAGCTGCCGTATTTCGCCGACGACGCGCGCGTCATGCCGCCATTAATAGACGGAGTCGGCTCGGTGTTCTGGATGGTCAACCAAAGCAAGGAGCAGCTCTCGATCGACTTCCGTGAACCGGCGGGCCTTGCGCGCGTGCGCGCGCTCGCCACGGAGGCCGACGTCCTCCTCGAGGGCTTTAGGCCGGGCCTCATGGACCGCGTCGGCCTCGGGGCCGAGGAGCTCATGCGCCTCAACCCGAAGCTGATCTACTGCTCTTTGACCGGCTATCCGGCCGAGGGCGTGTGGCGGCGCAAGGCGGGCCACGATCTCAATTTCCTCGCCGTGAGCGGTTTCCTAGGACTTGGCGGACCCGGCGCGCGGCCGGCCGTTCCCGCGACCCAGGTCGCCGACCTCGCGGGAAGCCTCGCGGTCGTCGCTGCCGTCCTTGCCGCCCTCGTCGAGCGCGGCGCCACCGGCCGCGGCCGCCGCGTTGAAGCATCGATGGCCGAGGCGGCGCACTCGTTACTGCCGGTGCCGTTAGCTGAGCTGCAAGCCGAGGGCCGCGACCCCGAGGGACCGCGCTGGTGGAACGGCGCGCATCCCTTTTACCGGCTCTACGAGACGGCCGATGGCCGCTGGCTCGCGGTCGCGGCGCTCGAGAAGCCCTTTGCCCTCTCGCTTCTCGACGTTTTGGGCTTGGGCGAGCTTAAAACGCTCGCCAACGATCCGCTGGCCCACGCCGCGGAACTCATTCCGGCATTGGAGGCCTCGCTGCGCAGCGCCACCGCCGCCGAATGGGAAGAAAAACTCAAAGACAAAGATGTCTGCGTCACGACCGTGCTCGGGCTCGGCGAGGCGCGCGCCTTCATGTCGCGCCTGCGCGAGCCCGTCCCGGAAATCCGCAAAAGGAGAACGACATGAGGCTCAAGGATAAGGTCGCGATCATCACGGGCTCGGCCCAGGGAATCGGCTACGCGACGGCCGAGCTGTTCGTCGCCGAAGGCGCGAAGGTGGCGATCGTCGACGTCGATGCGGCCAAGGCCGCCGCCGCGGCTAAGGCGCTCGGTGAGAGCGCCGCGTTCGGCCTGGCCTGCGATGTCACCAAGCCGGCCGAGTGCGACGCCGTCGTCAAGGCGACGCTCGACAAGTGGGGTAAGATCGACGTGCTCGTCAACAACGCCGGCATCACCAAGGACAATCTGCTGATGCGCATGCCCGAGGCGGACTGGGACCTCGTGCTCGATGTCAACCTTAAGGGCGCATTCAACTTCATCAAGGCCGCGATCCGGCCGATGATGAAGGCGCGCTATGGCAAGATCGTCAACATCGCCTCGCTCATCGGCCAGGAGGGCAATGCCGGCCAGGCCAATTACGCCGCCTCCAAGGGAGGACTCATCGCGCTGACGAAGTCGGTCGCGCGCGAGTTCGCCTCCCGCAACATCAACGCGAATGCGGTCGCGCCCGGCTTCATCCGCACGCGCCTGACCGACGCGATCACCGAGGACGCGAAGAAGAAGTTCTACGAGAAGATCCTGCTCGGCCGCATCGGCGAGCCGATCGAAATCGCGCGCGCGATCCTGTTCCTGTCCTGCGACGACTCGTCCTATGTCACCGGCCACGTGCTCAGCGTGAACGGCGGCGGGTACATGTAGCCATGGACTACGAACTCAGCGAACAGCAAAATGAGATTCGCGAGCTGGCCTACGGAGCGGCGGTGCGGCACATAAAGCCCGTCCGCGAGCTCTGCGACGCTGATGAAAGCTTCCCGTGGGACGCGATACGCGAGGTCGCCAAGACCGGCATCGGCGGCGTCTACCTGCCCGAGGCCTACGGCGGCCTCGGCGGCGGGATTCTTGAGCTGGTGCTCGTCGCCGAGCAGCTCTCGCGCGTCTGCGGCGGCATCGCTTTGGCCTTCGCCGCTTCGGGCCTGGGGACCTTGCCGATACTCCTGCTCGGCAGCGCCGAGCAGCGCGAGCGCTGGCTGCCAGATCTGGCCTCATCTAAAAAGCTCGGGGCGTTCTCGATCACGGAGCCTGAGGCGGGCTCGGACGCGACCGCGACGAAGACGACGGCGAAGCGCGACGGGGATGACTACGTGCTCAACGGCACGAAGATATTCGTGTCCAACGGCGAGGTCGCCGATATCTATGTGATTTTCGCCTCGACCAACCCCTCGCGCGGCGCGCGCGGCATCTCGGCATTCGTCGTGGAGAAGGGCACGCCGGGCTTCGGCTTCGGCAAGAAGGAACACAAGATGGGCATCCGGGCCAACCCCACCAAGGAACTTATTTTCCAGAACTGCCGCGTCCCGAAGGCCAATCTCCTTCATAAAGAAGGCCACGGCCTGTTCACGGCGCAGACGACCTTCGACTTCTCCCGCCCCGGCGTGGCCGGCCAGGCGCTGGGCATCGCGCAGGGCGCGCTCGACGAGACTCTGCCCTACATCCGCCAGCGCCGGCAGTTCGGCCAGGCCATCTCGAGCTTCCAGGCGGTCCAGCACATGATGGCCGACTGCGCCACGCAGATCGAGGCCTCGCGCGCCCTACTTTACACGACCGCAAAGTCCATGGACAAGAGCATGAAGGAGGTCTATGAGAAGGCGATCGCCGACCGCGCGATCGTCTATGACGTGATGGGCAAGATGGACGTGCCGCGCTGGACGAAGGAATCGGCGATGTGCAAGCTCTTCGTCTCGGATACGGCCATGCGCGTGACGACGGACTGCGTGCAGATGTGCGGCGGGATCGGCTACATGCGCGACTTCCCGGTCGAAAAGTTCATGCGCGACGCCAAGATCACCCAGATCTACGAGGGCACCAATCAGATCCAGCGCAACGAGATCGCGATGATGATGATCAAGGAGTCGGCCTCGGCGGTGAAGGCCGGGGGCGGGGCCTAGCGTGAAAGCGAATCAGACGCGCATAGTTCTGTGCGGCGGGGCGCGCACGCCGATCGGACACTTCGCGCGCTCGCTCTCGGGGCTGCGCGCCGAAGAGCTCATGGTCCTGGCCCTCGAGGCGGCGCTGGTTAAAACAAACTTAACGAAAGAAAATGTCGACGGGCTCATCGTCGGCTGCGTCGGTCAATCGTTCTCGGCCCCGAACATCGCCCGCGTCGCAGCGCTCAAGGCCGGCCTGCCCGAGAAGAGCCAGGCGGTCACCGTCCAGAACAATTGCGTCTCCTCGATCGAGTCCGTCGCCGCCGCCGCGCGCATGATCGTCGCCGGCGAGGGCGAGCTCTTCGTCGCGGGCGGCACCGAGTGCATGTCGCGCCTGCCCTACACGATCGACGGCTCGCGCGCGGCCAAGCTCCTGCGCAGCATGGCCGTCGTCCGGGAGCGCTGGGGGGAACTGCTTGCCGCCGGCGACGTCTCCGTCGTCGACTCAATCGAGCAGGGACTGACCGATCCGATCCGCCGCATCAACATGGCCGGCGCGGCCGAGGTCTCCGCCCAGACGTACGGAATCGGCCGGCGCGAGCAGGACGATTACGCGCGCGAGAGCTTCCGCCGCAGCATTGCCGGGTGGAAGAGCGGCTTCTACGGCACCCACGTCGTCCCGGCGGCCGGGCTCGACAAGGACGAGTACCCGTTTCTGCGCGAGGACCTGCCCGAGAAGCCTCGGCTCATGGCCAAGGCCGCGCCCTTCTATGATAATCCGGCGTATTCGATCAAAGATTTTTACCGAGACTTCGGTCTGTACATCAACGGCGCGGCCGCTCCCGAAGGCGCCAGCGGCACCGTGACTTTGTTCAATTCGTGCGGCCGCTCCGACGGCGCGGCGGCGGTGATCGTCGCCTCCGAGCGCCGCGCGAAAGAGCTGGGGCTCGAGGTCATGGCCGAGCTCAAGGGCTGGGGCTTTACGGGCGCGGACCCCGCGCACATGGGCACGGCCCCCGCGCTCGCCGCGCCCATCGCGCTTCAACGCGCGGATATCTCTTTCGAGGACCTCGATCTCATCGAGCTCCACGAGCCCTTCGCCGCGACCGTCCTGTCGATCTTTAAGCTTGGCGAACAAAAATTCGGCCACGACTGGGCGGGCAAGGACGCCGCGGGAAAACTCAATCCTCACGGCGGCTCGATCGCTCTCGGCCACCCTTTGGGTGCCACCGGCGCGCGCCTGCTGCTGAACCTGCTCCACGGCCTGCGGCGCGAGCCCGGCGCGCGCATGGGCATGATCGCGGCCTGCGCCCAGGGCGGCGTCGGCGGGGCCATGGTCGTCGAGCGAATCTGAACTCGCGCCGGCCTTGACGCTTTGGCGCCCCGCCGTTAAGCTTATGGCCTAGGTCAGGAGAACTTTTGTCCAAGCTCGATAAGGCCGGCGACGCGATGAACTGGATGTTCCCGGCCCTGCCCTATACCATACGTATTTCTTACAAGGGACAAAGCCGCGCCGTCGGTTCCGGACCGGAGAAGGTCGAGATGGCCTGCAAGACCGAGGATGCCGTCGCCGCGCTCGGACGGCAGGACCTGTCCGTGTTTCTCGACCACTACGCCCTGGGCGACGCCGACCTCAATGGCGACATGTACTCTTTCGTCGGCGCGCGCAACTTCGTGCGCCAGGACCAGCTGTGGCGCATCAAGCTCAAGCATCAGCTGCGCTACATCACGACCGCGCTGTTCCCGTCGAGCATCAGGCGCAAGCTGCGCGCGGTCAGCTCGCACTACGATCTGCCCAACGAGTTCATTCTTTCGTATCTGGACAAGCGCACCAAGGCGTACTCATGCGCCATGTGGAAGGACCCGCTCAAAATCGGGAATCTCGACGATCAGGAGCTCGGCGACGCCCAGTACGACAAGTTCGACCAGGCGCTGACCGCCCTTCAGGTCCAGCCCAACGACAAATTCATCGACATCGGCACCGGCTACGGCTTCGCCCCGCATCTGGCCGAGACCAAGTTCGGCTGCAAGAACACGCTCGGGATCACCTTGTCGCAGAACCAGGTCGATAACGGCTTCTCAAAAAACCTCAAGCTGCTCCACTACCTCGAGGTGCCCGCCGATGGCAGCTTCGACAAGCTCTACACCTGCGGCATGATCAGCCACCTCGACCGCTCCGAGATCGAGCGCTACTACCGGCACTGTTACGGTTTGCTCAAAAGCGGCGGGAGGGCCTGGTTCCACGCCATCATTCCGCCGGCCAATAACGCGGGCCTCACCAACTACACGACGATCTCGGGGACCTTCTCGCAGAAATACGTGTTCCCGGATCATTTTCAATTTCCAATTCATGTGCACCTGAGGATCATCGAGAAACTGGGCTTTCGGGTGAAGAACATTAATTTTCGATATGGCCATTACGCGAAGACCTTGCGGCACTGGTACAAGCTGTACGTCGAGAATCTGCCGAAGACCCGGCACATGATCACGCCCACGATCGAGCGGGCGTGGCATCTCTATCTGACCTACGCGTCCGTGGTGGACGGCCCGCAGTCGGTGCTCAAGCAGATCCTCTGCGAGAAGCCCTGAGATGCACCCGATCTTGTGGTGCTGCGTCGATGGCTCCACGATCTCCACATATGCCGTCCTCACCGCGCTCGGCTACTTGACCGGCATCGTTTGGCTGCGGACCCAGGTCAAGAACATGAAGGGGACGCCGGCGCTTTTCTACTCTTTGGTGGGAACCTTGCTGGTCGCGGCCCTGTCGGGCGGGAAGTTGGGATTTTTTCTCGTCGAACGGCGCGAGTTCTCCACGAATCCAGGGCCGATGCTGCACGATTGGAACACCGGCTGGGTGTTTTGGTCCGGCTTTCTGCTTGCCGGCTTCGCCGGCCTTCTTTATCAAGTCTGGTACAACAAAACCCACCGCCCAAGAGCCTATCTACCCGTGGCGGATTACTTCGGGACGGCGCTGGCGCTCGGACACGTACTCGGCCGCCTCGGCTGTTGGGCCGAGGGCTGCTGCCACGGGCGCCCGACGGGACTGCCCTGGGGCTCGGCGTTCATGGATCCCGCGTCGAGCGCGCCCAAGCATCTGCTCGGCGTGCTCCTGCATCCGACCCAGTTGTACGAGGCGTTCGGCTCGGCCGTCGCCGCCTTGCTGCTCATCGGCTGGGTGCTGCCGAGGATTCGCGCTGGGAAGTTTCGTTACGGGACCGCGTTCCTCGGCTACATTCTTTATTACTCAATATTGAGATTTTTGCTCGAGTTCCTGCGCGGCGACGACCGCGGAGTCTTCCTTTCGCCCGTTCTGTCGCCGTCGCAGTGGGTGTCGCTTGCCGCGGGGCTAGCGGCCGCGTGGACTTTGAAGACGCGCGGCGCTCTCGAACGCAAGCCCGAGAAGCGAAGCATTTACGCCGACGGCCGGCCCTGAGGCGCGCGGGCTCATGAGGGAGTTCTCGATCATGGCATCCTCTCCCGCGCGGCGATCGAGCGGATCGAGATTCTTGGCCGTCAGTGCCCAGGCGTCGCCGACGCTTCTGGTGACGCCCCCGGTGATTCCTGCCCATAATATTTTGAACGGCAGCGAGATCGCGTCTCCCGCGTCGGCGTGACGATCGTGGAGATCCCAAAGTCCCGCGGCCACATGCCACTCGTTGTTCGGGCCGCGGCAGACGTCGGCGGGCACGTTCTCGAGGCGGATCGGCGCGCGCCGGGGCACGAGGAACTCGAACTTGGCGTCCGGATCGTCGGGCGACAGGCGTACGGCGCCCGCGAAGAAGGTCGCCCAGCCTTCGGACCAGGCCAGTCCCGCGGAATAGCATTCGTCGATTTTATGCGAGCCGCCCGCAGCGCGCGCGTCCATGGCGCCGTCCATCACCGCGTGGCCGAGCTCGTGGAGCACGACGTCCCAGGCCAACGCGTCGGTCAGGTGCAAAGTCCACGCGCCGGGGCTGAAATAGTCCGCGTCGCCGGGCCAGACGACCGTCAGCGGCTTCTTCCACCAAGCGTCGGTCGCCTCGCGCGCGAGGAAGTCGAGCGCGTCGAGATAGGTCAGATGAAGGACGCCCAACTTCGAGTTCTCCGTCCCCGGAACCGGAGACAGCGCTCCGATGTCCGCGCCGTCGGCGAACGGCCCCGCCTCCCATTCGTAATTCTTTCCGCCGTCCGAGCGGAATGACCAGCGGGCGTTGTCGAGGCGAACGGCGATTTTATTCACGACGCCGGCGCGCGCCCCGCTGAGCACGAAGCCGCCGTCGGCGTCCACCATCGTCCAGGCGCCGGTGGTGCCGGCGAGGCGCGCCTTGGCTAGCCGCGCGGGTTTAAGCGCCCCGCCGCGGTCGGCGAGAAACACGCGCCCCGAGATGGTCCCGGGCGCGGCGAGCGCGGGCGAAGCGGACGCGTTCAGGGGAAAAATAAAAGAATCGCCGGCTTCGCGTCCTTCCTTCGGTAAAGCCGCGGCCGACTGAGCCGATAGCTCCGGCCGTGAAAAGTCCGAGTCGTCAATGCGTTCGCGCGCGGCCGCCCCGGAGGCCAGGGCGAGAAGGGCCGCGGCGAGCGCCGTTCTCAACTTTTACCCGGCTTGAGGCCGATGCTCTCGAGGAACGAGTCCTCGTTGGGCTCGCGGCCGAGGAAAGCCTTGAGCGAGTCCATCTCGTCGCGCGAGGCGCCGCGCTCTAAAATCTCCGTCCGGTAGCGGCGGCCGAGCGCGGGATTTAAAACGCCCTCGGTCTTGAACCGGGAGAACATGTCCTCGGCGTAGACCTTGGACCACAGATAGCCGTAGTAGCCGGCGTCGTAACCCATCAGGTGTCCGAAGCTCGCTTCGGGATGGGTGCCCTCGGACGTCGGGATCATGGCGATGTCCGCGGACAGGCGTGCGTAGGCCGCGGTCGTGTCGGAGGGCGGATTGCCGTGGTAGAGCTGGTCCACCGACCCGAAGAGAAGCTGGCGCAGGTTGACGAGGCCGGAGTTCACGTTTTTTGCAGCCAACATTTTCCCCAATAATTCGTTGGGCAGTTTTTTCGTACGGTCGAGGTAGTGGCCCGACAGCACCTTCAATACGTCGCCGTCCCAAACCCAGTTTTCGAGCATCTGCGACGGGGCCTCGACGAAGTCGCGCGCGGTCGCCGAGCCGGCGAAGCGCCCGTAGCGGGCCTTGGTCAAGGCTTGGTGCATGATGTGGCCGAACTCGTGGAAGAAGGTCTCGACCTCGTCGTGCGTGAGCAAGGACGGCCGGTCCTTGGTCGACTTGTTGAAGTTGGCGACCATGGAGGACACCGGCTTCTGGTAGCGCCCGTCCGCCAGCTCGCGGCCCGTGATGAGCGAGAACGCGGCGGCGTGCTTGTATTTTCCCTCGCGCGGAAACAGATCGAGGTAGAAGTAGGCGATGGGCTCGCCGCCCGCGGCGTCGGTGATCTCGTAGAGCTTCACGTCGGGATGCCAGATCGCGGCGTCCTTGATTTGCCGAAACTTGAGCCCGAGGAGCTTTTGGTAGACGCCGAGCATCTGCTCGGTGACGTGGTCGGCCGGGAAGTACTCCTTGATCTTCTGGTTGTCCACGGAGTACTTGGCCTTCTTGAGCTGATTGTCGTAGAAGCGCCAGTCCCACGCGTTGAAGCGGTCGCCGGAGACCTCGCCTTCGAAGACGAACTTGAGGGCGTTGAGGGTCTCGAGCTCGCCGGCGCCGAGCACCTTGAGCTTCTTGCGCAGCCGGGTGATGAAGGCGGCCACCGTCTTCGGGTCCTTGGCCATGCGGTCCTCGAGGACGAAGTGCGCGTGCGTCGGGTAGCCGAGCAGCCGCGCCGCCTTCAGGCGAAGTGCGAGGACCTCCTTGAGCACGGGCAGGTTCGCGCGCGTCGCGCGGTTGTTGAACTTCCCCTCCATGACGCGGCGCGCGGCCGGATTCGTGGAGTTCTCCATGAAGGGGAAGTAATCGGGGTAGTCGAGGCCGACCTTGAACTTGCCGTCCTCTTTTTCGAGGCGCGCGACGAAGTCCTCGGGCAGGCCCGAGAGTTCGGATTCGTCGAACAGAGCGTAGTCCTTGTACTCGTTGATGTTCCTGCCGAAGGTCGCCTCGAGCTCAACGAGCTTCTTGCGCAGGTCGACGACCTTTTGGCGCTCGTCCTTGGGCAGTTCCAGGCCGGAGCGCTTGAAGTCGAGCAACTCCTTGTCGAGCAGGCGCTTGGATTCGCCGCTCAGCGCCTCGCCCCGAGCCGCGTATTCTTTCAGAGAGCGATAAAGATCTTCGCGCGAGTACATGTCCACGGAGAACTGTCCGAGCACAGTCTCGCACTCGTTGCCGGCGTCGCGCACGGACGAGGAGATCGAGACGTACTTAAGGAAAGTGTCGGAGGCGGTCTGGTCGGACAGATCGGCGCCGATCGCGTCGAGCGCCCAGGGCGTGTTGTCAAAGGTGCGATTGGCGACGGGCATGCGCACGACGGCCTCGAGCGCCGACTCGGCCCGCTTCTTGGCCGCGCGGCAGTTCTCCATCAGCTCCGGCGCTTCCGGCTCGTAGCGCAAAGTGGGCGCGGGAATAAACGGCGCCGCCGCCGCCGCCGCCGCCGCCGACAAAACGAGGAGAAGAAGGGCGTGTTTCATAGTTGGATGGTGTCAGGCTTGCCGGATTGCAGTATTTTTTTAAACGACGGATTCGCGAAAATACTGCAATCCGGCAAGCCTGACACCATCCTATTGGCGGATGATTAATTCGCCGGCGGAGGTGCGGGTGAGGTTGAGCTTGATGCCCTCGAGGTCGACGGCCACGCCCGTGTCGAGGGGAAGCTTGGCCTCGGCCAGCGGCCAGGCTTTCGAGGAGAGACCGTCCTGCTTGGTGAACAGGAAGCTGCGCGTGTCGGCGAAGCCGGACCCATCGGGAAGGACGTCGGCGTCATAGGACAGCCACAACTCCACGCCCGCGGCCTTGAAGACGAAGGATTTGGCCTGGATCGCGTCGAGCAAGGCGCCGGTTTTCATGTCGTGCTGCGGGCCGCGCGTGCCCTGAACGGGGGTCATCTTGAGCGTGCTGCCCCGCACGGGGCTGAAGATGTTGACGATGACCTTGAAGTTGTACACGGTGTTCGCGTCGATGCGCGCGTCGATGCCGGGGCCGCGCAGGCGGTTCATGTCTCCTAAAGGAGCCAAAGTGGTCGCCTTTGGGTCCGTGAAGGTGAAGAATTTCTGCGAGAAGGCGGCGTCGGAGGCGATGCCGAGGTCGAGCGAGCGCGCGCCGAATACGCGCGTCAGGACATGGCGGTTCTGCGAGAGCAAGGCCGGCAAAGCCGCGCGCGCGATGACGGCGCCGGGCGCCTCGAGCGAGCCCAGCGGCCGCGGATTGAGCGGCTTTTGGAGGGTCGGCTCCGCGGGTTGTTCGAGGTCGGGGTGAGCCGCCTGGGACAGGGCCTGAAAAAGCGCCGCGTCGGCCGAGAAGCGCGCGGCTTCGAACGACTGGGCGGCCGCCGGACCGGACAGCACCGCCAGGGCGATTATCGCGAGGATGATTTTCATTTGGTCGCTTCTCCTTGGGACTTGGCTGCGGGGGCCGCGGCGAAGACTCCGCTGCCTTTCACCGCTCGCAGCGGGTCGTCTGACAGATCGATCAGGTACAAGGCCGGGCGGATATTAGCCTGAAAAGTCTTCTGGACTGCGGTCGCCCCCGGGTAAAAGCCGCCGTCCCACATCGACTTGGGAGTGAGTTCGAAGGTGAACGCGAAGATGCCCTTTTCGCCCCAGGCCCAGTCGCAGGTGTCGCCGGTGGCGATATAAAGGTCGCTCGACTGCTCGGGCGTGTAGCCCGTCATCCTCGCCATCTCGCCGGCCATCGCCCGAAACGCCGCCAGAGCCTTCTTATCCGCGATCTCCTCGTTGGAGCCGCCCCACGGATAGAGGATCAGCTCGGAGAAGGTGTGGTAAGAGATCAGGACCTTGAGGTTCGGCCGCGCCGACACGAAGTCCCTCACCGCCTTGCTTTCGGGCTCGGAAAACGCGGAGGGCCCGCGGTAGGTGTCGTCGCCCGGATCCGGCGAGGCCCCGCCGCCGCCCCAGCCCCAGGCGTAGTTGCGGTTGAGGTCCACACCGGTCGAGCCGTCGCCGTTCTTCGACATGTTCTTGCGGTGCATGTGGTACTTGCCGCCCGAAATGTCGTACTCGACGCCGTCGGGGTTGACCATGGGTATGATGTAAATGTCGCGGGTCTCAAGCAGGCGCGCGATCTCGGGCTCGGCGCGGTTGTCGACGAGGTGCTTGGCGAGCAGGAGCGGGACTTCGGTCGAGAGATGCTCGCGCGCGTGGTGCGTGCCGAGGAAGACTATGCCGGGCTTGCCGCTCGGCTTGGTCCCCTTGGCGCCCTTGGCCAGGCGCACGGCCCACAGGTCCTTACCGAGCGTGGATTTGCCGATTGAAAAGATCGAGACCAGGTCCGGCGCGCGCGCGGCGAGCGAGCGCATATCCGCCTCGAGTTCCTTATAGTTGTGGTAAATCGCGTCCTTCTCCGGGAAGTCGAGGGAGCCGAAGCGCTGGCGAAGGGAGACCGTCATGCGGACCTTGAGCCCGGCGGCCTGAGCGCGCGCGAGCGCCTTCGGGGTGGCGATGCCGGCGATCAGCCCGGGTCTAATTTCCTCGACGCTGACGCCGGCGTCGACGGCGGCCTGGCGCTCGGCTTTGCCCGGCGCCTCGAACTCAACCCAGACGCGGGAATCCGTCTCGGCGACGGCCGCCGCGGAGGCCCTCGTCTTGACGTCGGGCGGCGTCTTCTCGGGCTTGCCGTCGAAGCGCCCGTCGGGAAGGGCGAACGCGGTCGAAGCCGACAGCACGAGTACGGCGGCGAGGGTTTTCATGGGGCGCATCCTGACGGGATGCTTCCATTATAAACGCGGCCCGGAGAGGGAGTCAAGCAAAAAAAGGACTAAAGGCCTATTTTCTTTTAGGCCCTTCGGCCCGGCGCTTTTTTTCCCAGCGGATGGCCCTCTCGTCCTTGGGCACCGAAACGAGCAGAAAGGGCGCGGTGGCCCCGTCTGCGACGGCCTCGCCCTGGCCGGGGCCCTCCTCGAACCAGCGCACGAGGTAGCGTTCCTTCTCCACGGCGATGCCGATGAGGCGCGCGCGGTAGCCGGAGGTCGGGCGCGGGCCCACGAACACCGCGGCGACCCGCGTCTTGGCGAAGTCGACGGCGGGCGGCGTCTCGCGTGACAGCCGGCCCCACAACTCGGCCCAGACCGCCGCGTCTTCCACGACCCGTTCGCCGGTCTCCACGGCTCCGCCGTACGCCCCGCTCCAGACCCCGGGGCCGTCCTCGACGGCGCCGAGAATGCCGCCGGACTCGCGCCCCTTGATGATGGCCGCCGTCGAGCCGGGCAGGGCCACGGTCTTGTCGCGCGCGGCGTCGATGCCGCGGCGCATGCGCGAGAACTCCTGGCCCATCTCCCGGAGCTGCTCCAGGCGCTCCTTCCTTTCAACCTCGGACAAGGGCGGCGGCGGGCCGCGGCGTTCGGCGCCCTCTCCGCCCTCCTCCATGTGCTTGCTGATCTGCTGTATGCCGAGCTCGGCGGTTTCGCGGCTCAGGTTGGCGGCCTGCATCTCGTTGGTGTAGCCGGTCGTGGCCCGGTCGAGCGGGGTCACCACGAACACGGAAGAAGGCGCGGGCGCGTCGAGCTCCGGCGTCTCCGCTGGCGTCTCCACGGGCGCGCGCTGGCACGCGGCGCCGAGCAGGAGCGCCGCGGCCAACGCCGTCAGACTATTTATTTTTGGGGCCGCCAAATTTCAACTTCAGCCGGCGCGCCACGAAGGAAGGGACGAACTGCTCGGTGCCGGCGCCCAGGCGCGCGACCTCGCGCACCATCGACGCGGATAAATAAGTGTACTGGTCGTCGGGCATGAGGAAGACCGTTTCCACGTCTTTGCTCAGGCGCCGATTAAAAGACGCAAGCTGGAACTCGTAATCCATGTCCGAGACGACGCGCAGGCCGCGGATGAGCACGCGCGCCTTCTTCTTCTTCAAATAGTCCACGAGGAGTCCGCCGATGGTGTCGCAGTCCACGTTCGGGAGGCTGCGGATGGATTCCTCCACCATCTCGATACGCTCCGAGACCGAGAAGACGTTCTTTTTTGACGCGTTATTAGAAACGGCGACGATGACGTGCTCGAACAGCTTGGAGGCGCGCTGGATGATGTCGAGGTGGCCCTTGGTGAGGGGGTCGAAGCTGCCGGGATAGACCGCGATTCGGCTCATACGCGCAGTATAACGGGGTGCGACGGCCCTGTCAACGAGCGCGGGGGACCAGCATCCCCATGGGTCGTGGCGGCGCTGGCACGGACGCGGCCTTCGGCGGGGAATACTGCGTCGCCAAGAGCTTCGCCGTGCGCGCGGGCTACGGCACCGCGGGGCCCGTTGCGGGCGGCTCGGGGTTCGATACGCTTCGCGGCCTGAGCTTCGGCCTGGGCCTCAAGAGCGAGCGCGTGAGCTCCGACTACGCGGTCACGCCGGCGGGCGATTTGGGGCAGGCGCACCGCTTCGGCGTCGGCGTGCGCTTTTGACGCCTCAAATAGCATACTCTAAAACATATAATATATACACTTGAATTATATGTTTAAGCATATTATAATGAGGGCATGACGACGACCAAGGAATTGCCGCTGTCGAGCCGCCGCGCGATCTCGCGCGTCGCGGATTTTACCGCGCGCGCCCCGGCCGCCGCCCGGCTGGCGCCGCACGCCCTGATCCGCGCGTTGCGGGCCGAGCTGTACATGACGCAGGCGCAGTTGGCCAAGCGCGCCGGCGTCACTCAGCCCCATCTCGCCCGCATCGAGGCGGGGAAGGTGGATCCTCAATTGAGCACGCTGCGCAGGATTTTCAGCGCGCTTTTTTGCGACGTTCTCGTCGTTCCGGGCATGCTCAAGAAGCCCGAGGACGCCGTGCTCGAACGGGCCAAAGAGCGCGCCCGGCGCAGCGTGCTGCGCGTGACGGGAACCATGGCGCTCGAGAAGCAGGAACCAGACGACGAGACGATCCGGAGTTTGATCCGAGCGGAGGAGGCGCGCCTGCTTGCCCGCCCATCTTCGGAGCTGTGGGCGGACTAATGACGAAGTTCGAGACGCCTGAAGGTGCCACGCCGATCGCAGACGCGGAAGGTCTTCTGCTGCCCGAGACGTCCACGATGGCCGATCTGTCCGCGGCGGAGGCCGAGAATATCCTGAGAGCGGCGGGAAAGCACCTTCGTCGGCGGCACAGTCCCCGGCGCGAATGGCTGACCGATGATTTTCTCCGAGTGGTGCATCGCGACATGTTCGACGGCGTCTGGGACTGGGCGGGGACCTACCGCCGGGCGGAGCTCAACATCGGCGTCGCGCCGCACCGCATTCGGGAGGAAATCGGCAAAGCCTGCGCCGACGCGAGGTTCTGGGATAATCAAACCGAGAACCCGCTGCCGGTGCTGGAGCGGGCGGCCCGCCTGCACCACCGGCTCGCGTGGATTCATCCCTTTCGAAATGGGAACGGCCGCCATGCGCGGCTGGTCGCGGACATTTACTTAAACGCGCACGGCCACGCGCTTCCGGTCTGGCCGTCCGGCGACATCGCGCGCAAGGGCGGGGCGAGGGACGCCTATTTGGCGGCGCTCAAGGAGGGAGACCGGGAAAATTTTACGCCGTTGATGGACTGCACGCGGCTTTATCTCGAAAAGCCTTAGCGCGCGCGGCGCAAGGCGTCGACGGCTTTCTCGAGGCGCGCGAGCGAGACGGCGGGGTCGGGGCGGCCGTTTTGAGGGGAGAAGCGCGGGTCGTTCATGGCGCCCGCGACGACGGATTCGAGCGCGGGCAGCGCCGCGAGGTGCCGGGCGGCGGCGAGCGCCTCGGCGGCCTCGGCCAGCACCTCGGCGTCGGGATGCTTCGCCAGGCGCGCCAGCGACGGGGAGGCCTCGGGGCCGAGGGCGGCGGAAAGATGGATGAGCGGGATCATGGTGTCCCAGCGCGCGCTTTCGGAGCGCAGGGCCTCGAGGACGACGGGCAGGGCCTCAGGCTTGAGCCAGATCGTGATCTCCGCGCGGCGGGCGTCGAGGGATGTAATCGCGGCGGCGCGGGCCTCTCCTTGCGCCGGGAAATAGGCGACGAGCGCGAGCAAAGCCTGCCCGGACGCGGCGCCGCGCGAACGACCGAGGACGGAGAGGGCGGCATTCACAAGAATCGAATCTTTTTTATCGGGACGCGGGCCGAAAGAGCGGGCGATGCGAACAAGCGCCGCCGGATCGGGACAGCCGAGGCGCGAGAGAGAAATCAAAACATCGGAGAGCACCTCGCGCGGTAGATTCTCCTGCGACAGCGCCCCGCACAGCGCGCGGCTGACCGCGGCATCGGGCGCGCCGAGGCCGGGAAGACTTTGCGCGGCGAGAGAACGCACGAACGGCGCTTGTTCCTCATTAAGAAGAATATCTTCAAGCGGGGGCAAGGCCGCGGGGTCCCGCGTCAACGCGAGAAACGAGGCGGCGAACAGGCGGACCTTCGCTGGACGCTTGAGATCTTGGGCGGCGGCCGCCAAGGCGGGAGCCGTCTTCCAGCCGAACGGCTTTAGATCCTTGGAGAGATTCTCGGCCTCGCGGTCGAGGTCGCGGATTTCGCGGGCGTCTTTGCCCTTTTGCGCGGCGACGAGTTTCTCGGCGCGCGCCATGACGCGGGCAACGACTGCCTGCGGGGTTTGGGCCGAGGCCGGCAGCGCGATGACGAGGAGAAGGGTATTAATCATGAGGCTGTAGCGGCTTCGTTCTGGCCCACGGAAAAGTAGCGGGCCCTGGGGTGGTGGAAGACGAGCGCGGAGACGGTGGCCTCGGGCTCCATCATGAAGCCTTCGGTGAGCGTGACGCCGCAATTCTTCTCGGGATCGAGGAGCTTGAAGAGGATCGCCTGGTCCTCGAGGTTCGGGCAGGCCGGGTAGCCGAAGCTGACGCGTACGCCGCGGTACTTGCCCTGAAATTTCTCCCGGATGCTCTGTCCGGCCGGGTCGCCGATACCCCACATCCTTCGGATGTGACTGTGTATGAGCTCGGCGAAGCCCTCGGCGGCCTCGATGGCGATGGACTGCAGCGCGTGCGACTTGAGGTACTCGCCGTCGTCGCGGTATTTGTCGGACATATCACGGATGCCGGCGCCGCATGTCACCACGAACATCGCCGCGTAGTCGCGGCCCGCGCCCGCGGGCTTGACGAAGTCGGCCAGGCACAGGCGCTCGCCGGCGGGCTGGCGCGGGAAGTCGAAGCCGGCGAGGGGCTCTTTCGCCGCCGGCGACTCGAAGAGATTCATCCGGTCGCCCACCGCTTCGACGGCGAAGAACTTGAAGACGGCCTTGGGTTTGATCAGGCCTTTCGTCAGGATCTCGTCCTGGAGCGCTTGAACGCGTTTGTGCAGCTCCACGGCCTTGGGGTTCTTGTCCTTCAGATGCTGCTCGAGATTGCCGCGAAGACCCAGATGCTTGCCGTACAGCATGATTGGGTTGATGTACTTGTAGATTTCGTCGACCGGGAAGTCGGAGAGGGCGTGAAGCTTGAGGTCGGGCGGCACGGGGGGCGTTTCGTGGATGATCTCGACGCGCGCCGCCGCCGGACCTCCGGGCTCGGCGGCGATCGGCGCCGGCGTCTCCGTGCGCAGATATTCCTGAACTTCCTTATTTTTGGCGAGAAGAGCGTCCCTCTTCTCGCCAAAAAAATCGTTGGCAAGCGAGAGGCCGGTCATCGCGTCCTTCGCGTAGAACACCGGGCCGTCATAAGACACCGCGATGCGTTTGGCCGCGAAGCGCGGCGACAGCGCCGCGCCGCCGACCAAGATCGGCAGGCGGACGCCGGCGGCGGTCAGGTCGTCGGCGGTGACCACCATCATTTGGGCCGACTTGACCAAGAGACCGGAAAGCCCTATCGCGTCGGGTTTGTGGACGCGGATCGCCTCGAGCAGCTGCTCCGGCGCGACTTTAATGCCCAGATCCACGATCGTATAACCGTTGTTCTTGAGAATAATGTGCACGAGGTTCTTGCCGATGTCATGCACATCGCCTTTGACGGTCGCGAGGATGATGGTCGCGCGCGTCGAGGCGTCGGCGACGGTCATGTGCGGCTCGAGATGGGCGACGGCGGCCTTCATGACCTCGGCCGATTGGAGCACCTCGGCGACGATCATGGTGTTGGCGCCGAACAGGCGGCCGACTTCGTCCATGCCGTTCATTAATGGCCCGTTGATAATTTCGAGCGGCTTACGTGTCTTTAGGAATTCGTCGAGGTCGGCTTTCAGCCCCTCCTGAGATCCCTCCACGACGTTTTTGGCGACGCGCTCGTCGATCGGCAGCTTCAGCCGTTCCGAAGGGCTTTTCTCGACGGTCTTGACCAGGCGGAAGTGTTCCGAGAATGCGGCGACGGCGTCGAAGCCGGCGGGATGCTTGGGATCGCCGGGGCCGGCCCAGGAGAGCAGGTCCCAGCAAAGCTTGATCTCAAGGTCGGGAATCGAGGAGTACCGCGCGAGTTTTTCGGCATTGACTATGGCCATGTCGAGGCCCGCCTTGACGCAGTGATGAAGATAAACGGAGTTGAGAACTTCGCGCCCGGCGGCCGGGAGGCCGAAGGATACGTTGGAAATGCCCAAAACGGTTTTACATCTCGGCATGGCCGCTTTGATCAATCGTATGCCCTCGATCGTTTCCACCGCCGCGCCCCAGTAGTTTTTGTCGCCGGTTCCCGCCGGAAAGACCAACGGATCGAAGATGATATCTTCGGGCGCGATCCCGTACTTGGTGGTGAGAAGACCAAAAGAGCGCTTCGCGATCTCGAGCTTGCGGGCGCGCGTCAGGCCCATCCCCATCACTTTATCTTCATCGATCGTGCCGACCACCAGCGCCGCGCCGAACTGGTGGACGAGGGGGATGACGGCCTCAAAACGCTCCTCTCCGTCCTCCAGGTTGATCGAATTGAGGATGCATTTGCCGGGCGCGCGCTTGAGGGCCTCTTCCATGACCCTGGCGTCGGTTGAGTCGATCATGAAGGGGACCTTGACCTTCTTGACGGCCTTCTCGAAGAAGGCGATGAGGTCGTCCTTCTCGTCGCGGTCGGGGTTGGCCAGGCACACGTCGATGATATGGGCGCCGGCGCGGACCTGATGGCGGGCGAGCTCGGCGGCCGACTCGATGTCGCCCGAGACGATCAGCTCCTTGAATTTGCGCGAGCCGATGACGTTGGTGCGCTCGCCCACGATCAGCGGGCGGCGGTCTTCGTCGAGCGACAATGATTCCATGCCCGAGACCGAGGCGCGGCGCGGTTTGTGGGCGCGGCGCGGGGGCTTGCCCGCGACCGCTTCGCAGATCAGCCGGATGTGTTCGGGAGTCGTGCCGCAGCACCCTCCGACCAAGTTGACCCAGCCTTCTTCGGTGAAACGCTTGATCTTTTGAGCGACCATGGCGGGGCTTTCGTTGTAGGCGCCGTTTTCGTCGGGAAGGCCTGCGTTCGGATAACAAATCGTGAAGGCGCGCGTTAACGAAGCCAATGTGCGCAGATGATCGGTCATGAAGTCCGGACCTGTGGCGCAGTTCATGCCGATGGCGAGGAGATCGAAGTGCGTGACGGCGTCGGCGAGTGCGGCGATGTCCTGGCCGCCGAGCATGGTGCCCATGGTCTCGATGGAGACCGACAGGATGACCGGAATCGAGCGGTTCGCCTCCCGGAAAGCGGCGCTGATGCCGTTGATTGAAGCCTTGATGTTGATCGTGTCCTGCTGGGTCTCGAGCAGGACGAGGTCGGCGCCGCCCTCGAGCAGCCCGGCCGTCGCCTCGTGGTAGCCCGCGAGAACCTCGTCGTAGGTGATGCCTCCGGTGACCGAGATCGTCTTGGTGCCGGGGCCCAAGGCGCCGGCCACGAAGCGGGGCCTGTCCTTGGTCGCGTGCTTCGCGGCCGCCGCGCGAGCGAGCTCGCAGGCCCGTTTGTTGATCTCGCGGGCCTTATCTTGTAGTCCGTACTCAAGGAGTACATGCCGAATCGAGCCGAAGGTGTTGGTCTCGACCATGTCCGCCCCGGCCGCGAAGTAGGCCTCATGAACGGACTCAATGACGTCAGGGCGCGTCAAAACGAGGTTCTCGTTGCAGCCCTCGAGGGCCTCGCCGCCGAAGTCCTTTGCGGTCAAGTCGCGGGCCTGGAGCATGGTGCCCATGGCGCCGTCGAGCACGAGGAGCCGGCGATGGAGAAGCTCCCGGAGCTCCTCCTCGCGGCCGCGGTCGGTGAATTGGCGTCGTCCCTGGCTCATAAATTGAAAAACCACGCCGCAGGGCGTGGCTTCATTTCGCCGTTTTAGCTCCCATTTGGCTTGGGGCAATCGGGCTCAAATCCTCGCCTGCGTCCTCGACAGTATAGCCCTTCAGGGGCCTCGGCGCTAGGGGGGCGGCATGGGGGCTTCGCGTTCCTGCTTGAGAACGAGCTCCTGGAAATCCTGACGGTTGCGCAAGGAGTCGAAGTCCTCGTCCTTCGCGGCCTTGCGGGCGAAGTGGTCGTCGAGCTTAAGCGCGGCGAGCAGCTCGTGCATCGAGTCGTCGAGCCGGCCGTTCATCGCCAGCATCGCGGCGAATTGATAGCGCGCGCCGCCGACCTCGGGCGCCATGTGGGCGCCGATCGCGGTTTCGGCCAGCGCGCCCTTGAGGTCGCCGGCGTTGAAGAGCAGGCGCCCGTTGACGGCGTGAGCCCGGCCGCGTTCGGAGCGCGCGCTCGCGTTGTAAATGCGCGTCAGAATGAACTTGTAGCGGTCGCGCGCGCCGATTCTTTCATACACCAGGAGCGCGCAGGTGCTTAAGGGATTGTACTCCACCCACCCCAGACGCCAGTCCCGCGTGTCGGGCCAAAAGTCGGGCCGCGCCTCGAGGATCGCCGTGGACAGGAGCACCCCGGCGGAGCCCGGCGACTCGATGGTCGCGGCGTTGCGGATCGTCTCGCTGAAGCCGAGCCGATCGTGGCCGGTTTTGCGCAGCTTCTTGCGAAAGCCCGTGATGGCGGCTTTGTCGTAGGTGGCGGTTCCGTCGGCCTCGAACACCCAGCGTGTTTCGACGATCGGCCTTTCGGTGACGATCGCGAGCGTGCCGACCCGCGAGGTGATGGGATCGACCTGCATGGCCTGTCCGAGCACCGGGTAGGCATAGCGCTCGACGGCCACCGAGCAGGCGTTGTTCCAGCCGATGATTCTATACTCCTCGCGCTCGAAGTCGAGCGCGGCGGCGGGCGCGGCGAGGAGCGCGCAGAGGAGGAGGCGGAGCATGGCTACTTAAGGTCCTCAAGGATGAGCCGCCCGCGGGCGCCGTCGACGCGGACGATGAACTGCCCAAGAAAGGTCATGCCGAGCAGCCCGTCGAAGCCTTGCCCCGAGGCCGGGGAGGCGGCGGCAAGCACATTTTTGACCTCGGATTTTCCGACGGACATGGAGCTCAGGCGCAGGAGGTCGGCCTTGACCGCGCGCCCATCGGCGACTTTCGCGTTCACGGTGCCGACGCGCGCCCCCGGCGGCAGTCCGAGCCGCGCCACGATTTCCCGGTAGAGCAAAGTCGTCGAGGCGCCCGTATCGACAAGCAGGCGCCCGGTCACATTGCCGTTGAACCGCACTTTGACGTAGATGCCCCCGGAGTCTTTCTCAACGGGAATTTCCTCCACGCGGAAGTCACCGGCCATCGCCGTGAGCTCGCCGCGCAGCCACGCGTAGTAGTCGGCCTCCTGCTTAAGCAGAGGCTTTCCTTCGCCGCGCGCGTAGTCCTCGAGCCGCCGGTAGCTCTCGAGGTAGTCGTGCCCCCGGACGCCGGCGTCCTTCTTGAGCCGGTCGATCTCCTCGAGGCGAAGTCCCAGGGACTGGATTTTCACGCCCGTCTTGTTGACCTCCCCGATGACCCGGTTGTAGCCGACGGGATCGGAGCCCGAATCGACGCGGTCGAGGTCTGCGGACCGCGCCGCATAGTCCGTCTTGAGCGCCGGCAGGCGCTCCTCCAGCTGCGCGGACTCCTCGTCGAGGTCGCGCGACAGCGCGCGGGCGTCGAGCGCTTTATCGCGCTTGCCCTGCGCGTCGCGGTAGAGCGCGTCGAGCGTCTCGCCGCCATTCGGCACGGCGAGCCCCGATTCGTACTGCCGGTGCTTAATTTTTTTGGCCGTCTTCGAGGCCTGATTCTTGTCCGCGCGCTGTATTTTCGCAATGTCCAGCTTGTCGAGAACGGTGCTTCCGTAGCCGAAGTCAAGCACGACCTGCGCGGCCGTCTGTCCGGTGATCACGCCCTCCAGCTGGTTGCCGTTTTTAAGATAGACGGTGTCGGCGCGGGTGGGAGCTCCGGCCAAGAGCGCGAGGGCGAGTTGAAGCATCGGTTTGAGTATAACCGTGATAGGTGATCGCGTCCATACCGGACAGCGCGACTGTTTCCGGAAAACAGTCGCGCCGTCTAAGCGAGATCGATCCAGTTCCAGCGGCTTTGGTACAGAGCGATCAAGCGGTCGCGGACGGCGCGGTGGCCGGGAGCCCGGAGTTTGGGGTCGGCCGCAAGCAGTTCGTCGGCGTCGGCGCGTGCGAAGGCGAGCAGCTCCGCGTCCTTGAACAGGTCGGCGACGGTCAAAGACAGCTCGCCGCTTTGCGCGGTGCCGAGCAGTTCTCCCGGGCCGCGCAGCTTGAGGTCCTCCTCGCCGATCTTGAAGCCGTCGGAGGTCGCGGCCATGATGTCGAGGCGCGCGTGCGCCTGCTCGGTGCGCGGGTCGGCGACCAGGTGGCAGCAGGATTCGTTGCCGCCGCGCCCGATGCGGCCGCGCAGCTGATGCAGGCTCGCCAGTCCGAAGCGGTCGGCGTTCTGAATGACCATGACCGTGGCGTTGGGCACGTCGATGCCGACCTCGATGACCTGCGTGGCCACAAGTATTTTTGATTTGCCCGCCGAGAAATCGGCCATTGCCGCGCTCTTCGCCTTTCCCGTCATGGCGCCGTGGATGAGATCCACCTTGAGGTCGGGAAACACGGCGGTCTTCAGGCGCTCGAACTCAGCCTTCGCCGACTGCAGATCGAGCCGCGCGGATTCCTCGATGATCGGGTACACGACATAGGCCTGGCGCCCCGCCGCGACTTCCCGCCGCACCGCGTCGAATGCCTCGGTCTCGGGAGATAAAAATGTTCGTATCGGCGTGCGCCCCGGCGGCATCTCGTCGATCGTCGAGGCCTCGAGGTCGCCGTAGAGTGAGAGCGCCAAGGTGCGCGGAATCGGCGTCGCCGTCATGACGAGGAGATCGATCAGGCTGCCTTTTTGGCGCAAGGTCGTGCGTTGGCGCACTCCGAAACGGTGCTGTTCGTCGATGACGGCCAGCCGTAATTTCGGGAAGTCGACTCCGCCCTCAAGCAGGGCGTGGGTGCCCACGACGATGTCGATCTCGCCTGCGCGTATCGCCGTTAATGTCTTTTCGCGCTCTTTCTTGGGTACGCGTGAAGTCAAAGAGGCCACCTTCACCGGCAGATCCTTCAAGAAACGATCCAAAGTGGCGCGGTGCTGGTCGGCGAGAATTTCCGTGGGCGCCATCAGCGCGCCCTGACCGCCGTTTTCGACGGCAAGAAGCAAAGCGGATAATGCCACCACCGTTTTTCCCGAGCCGACGTCGCCTTGAAGGAGCCGCGTCATCGGGTACGGATTCTTCATGTCGTCAAAGATCTCGTTAATGACGCGTTTCTGGGCGGCCGTGAATTCGAATCCCGCCTTCTGTCGAAAGGGCGTGAGCAAGGTCCGCTTGACTTCATAGGAAAAGCGCTTGAGCAGACCGCGGGTCTGACGGCGCTTGAGAATCCAGGCCAATTCCAGAAGCAGAAGTTCTTCGTACGCGAGCCGCGCGCGCGCGGCCTCGAGCTCGGCGTCCGAGCGCGGGAAGTGGATGCCGCGCAGGGCCTGAGGCGCGGCGAGGAGCCGGCGTTTGGTGATCAGCTCGGCGGGCACCGTGTCGCGCGCGTTGTCGGCGGAGAGCTCGAGGGCCTTGTGCGCGGCCTCGCGCATGAAACGCTGCGAGAGCCCCTCCGTCAGACCGTAAACCGGCGTGATGCGGCCCGCGTGCATGCGCCAGCGTTCATCGGTCAGCGGATAGTGCTCGTCCACGCGGATCTCTCTCACACCGGTCAAATCGGGCTCGGCGCGGCCGATCACCCAGAGGTCGGAGCCCTCGGCCGCCCCGCTCTTTAAGGAAGCGAATGCGTCGTAGCTGCGGGAGAGGTGCTTAAACCACAGGCACTCGACCTTGCCGTGCGCTGTGGCGAGCGTCGCTTTGTAGATGCCCAAGGTCGGACCGGCCCCGTGCGTGGAGGCGCGCAGAACGCGGCCTCTTAGGACGATCAGGCCGCCCATCGGAAGTTTTAAGTCCTGGGTCTCGTGGCGGTCCTGCCAGAGGCGCGGGTAGTGGGTCAGCAGGTCGCCCAAGGTCTTCACCCCGAGATGCTCGAAGAGCACCGCCCGGCGGGGGCCGACCCCCTTCAGGTACTGGATGGGCGTGCTGAGCGTTTGTTCGGTCACCTTGCTTGGGCCCGTCGAGGTTTGCTACGATGAGAGCACGATGTCATTTAAATGTCAGATTCCCGGTTGCGGCAAAGGTCCTCAGTCCGGCAACAGCTATAGCCATTCGCACAGGGCCACCCGTCGCGTCTTCCGCCCGAATCTTCAGCGGCAGAAGGTCGCGATCGAAGGCCGGACCCAAACCGTCTATGTGTGCACGGATTGCATCAAGTCCGGGCGCGCGGTTCGCCCGACTCGATAATAGCCAACCCAGTCCGCATGTACAAGGAAGGGCGCGCGCTCGGGGCCTGGGCTTATGCCTTGGCCCTGATCGTTTTATGCCTGCCCGTCTTGAGCCCGGACGCATGGTGGCATCTGTCCGCGGGGCGCTGGATCTGGACGCACGCCTCGGTTCCTATGGCCGACCCCTTCAGCTTTACCCACGCGGGCGCGCCGTGGATCGATTTCGAGTGGGGCTTCCAGGCGGTGCTCTATCCGTTCAGCTATTTCGGCGATGGGGGCTTATGGACGGCGAAGGCATTGCTTCTTTTGTCGTCGTTCCTGCCCGTCGACGGACTTCTGCGCGACCGAAAGGCTTCTTCTCTTGAACGCGCGCTGGGTGCGGCGATCTGGGCCGCGGCGGTGCTTCCCAAGGCCGACCTGCGCGCCGACCTGATCTCCGCCGGGTTTTTCGCCTGGCAGCTGCGGCGCCTGGCCGCCGGCCGCGCGTCTTTCCTGGGCGGCTTTCTTGCCTTCGCTCTTTGGGCTAATATGCACGCGGGCTTTGCCCTCGGCCTGGCGCTGTATCCGGCGTGGGCTGCGGTTCAGCGCTTGTCGCGCGGGGAATCTCCGCGAGGTCTTGGCGCGGAGGCGTGCGGCGCGGCGCTCGGCGTATTGCTCAATCCCTACGGGATTTCTTTGTACGCGGTGTTCGTCGCGCACGCGCTGGATCCGGTGCGCGCCGGGGTCGCGGAGTGGGGCCGCTTTTCCCTGCGCTACCCGTTTCAATGGCCGCTCGCCGCGGCGCTCGCCGCCGGAGCCTGGGTCGCCTGGCGCGAACGGCGGCGCGAGCCCGGCCTGGCGTACGCGGCTTTGGCCCTGACCGCGGCGACGCTCTACTCGGCGCGCTTCAATGTCTACTGGCCCGCCGCCGCCGTGCCGTTGCTGGCCTGCGCGATTCCGGCCGAAGCGGCGCTCGCCGTTCTCAGTGTTCTCTTCGCGGCGTCTTTGCGCGTCGTTGAATGGGGGAAACCTTACCAGGACGTATTCGTCGCGCGCCGCGCCGTTGAATTCATCGTGTCGGAGCGCGCGGTGTTCGCGCCGCTGCGCCTGTTCAACACCTACGAGTGGGGCGGCTATCTGGGCTGGCGCTTAGGACCGGAAGGCCGCGTGTACGGCGACGGGCGGTATTTGTTCCACGGCCAGCTGGCCGAAACGCAGGAAGCGCTGAGCGGAGCCGCGCCGATGGCCGCGTTCATCGAGCGCAACGGCCTCGACGCCCTGTTGATCCGCAATTACCCCACGCGGCTTCCCGGAGTGCGGGTCTATGAGGACGGCACCAAGCGCGAACTCGCGCGCCCGTGGTACGTCTCGTATCTGCCGCGCGAGCAATGGGCCCTGGTCTGGTGGGACGCGTCGGCCCTGATCTTCGTGCGCCGCTCGAAAGCGCCGGCCGCCTGGCTCGCGGCGCATGAATATCGCTGGCTGCGTCCCGGCGACGGCGAAGCTCTCGCCGACGCCCTGGCGCGAGGCGAAGTCCCCAAGACCGTGGTCGAGTCCGAGCGGAGCCGGCGGGGGCTTTGACGCCTGAATCTATGATACCCTGGGTTTCCCCATGGTCCCGACGAGGAAATCCTCTCCCTCCTGGCGCCCGATGATTCTTGAGAACCTGAAAAGGTCAATACGGGACTCCCAAGTCTGGAACAGCATGTTCCGGCATGTCCCTTGGACGCATACGCCTCGGGATCGCGCGGCCCGCATCATGGGGAACGTCTGGCTCCATCTGCATCCGGTCTTGGTCCGTCCCCGGGCCGTCGCCTGGACCTATACCTGGGCTTTGGGCGGCTTGACCTTCCTCCTCTTTCTCATCGTGACCGTTTCCGGCGTCATCTTGATGTTCTACTATCCGCCCGCCTTCCTACAGACGATGGCGGCCCATCAGGACATTCGCTATTGGGTCCCCTTCGCCCTTTTCAACAGAAACATCCACGCCTGGGCGGCGGAGGGGATGATGCTGGGAGCGATCCTGCACATGGTGCGGGTTTTCATGACGGGAGCGTATAAGAAGCCCCGGGAGTTCAACTGGGGCGTCGGCGTGACGCTTCTTTTCTTGACCGGCTTTCTGATTTTAAGCGGGAAAATGATCCCCTGGGAACGACTCCCCGTCTGGGCGTCCGCCCCGCGCGGGGCGGATCTGGCGGGCACGACTTTGCTCATCGAGGGAAACGGCTTCTACAAGACCATCGACGACATGAGGAGGGCCAACGATTGCCGCTACGCTCTCTTCGGCGGTATTTTGGTCGGGCCGAGATCCCTCCTATTGTTCTACGTGCTGCGCTGCGTCGTCTTGCCCTTGGCGTTCGGGTTCCTGGTCATGCTCCACTTCTGGCGCATACGCAAGGACTCATTCTCCGCGGCGCCTCATAGGAGTGACGAAGCAAAGCTGGAGACTTGGCCGCATCTTGTGCGCCGGGAATATCTCGTCGCCAAGCTTTGTCTTCTGGCCGTTCTCTGCCTTGGCTTCTGGGGGCCGGTACCGGAGGCCTCCAATTCTCTCCACGCCCCATGGTGGATCGTCTGGGTCTAGGAGCTCCTGCTGTATTTCGATCCCTGGACGGTCGGAAGATTAATGCCGCTTGTTCTCATGGCGGGGCTGATGGCCATCCCCTTTCTGGACAATAACCCGAAGGGGGTGGGTCATTATTCCGTGAGGAAGAGACCCTTCGCCACCGCCATGTTCGGGCTGGGTCTGGGGTTGTGGTGCTTTTTGCTCGTCGCCGCAGCCTACGGATGGGAACCCGGCAGTTGGGTCCGGCCATGGGAGTCGGCCCGATGGCTGCCGTGGGCGGGAATAGCGGCCATGGGCTTCTTCCTGCCCAGATTGATCCGGCCGGGCCTGCCCGAGAGGAAAGTGGAGATCGGCGGACTTTGCCTTCTTCTGGCGCTGGCGGCCGGCGGTCGTTTCCTGCAGGGGATCTCATCGGCCCAGGCGCTGGGAATCGTTCTTCTGGGATGGTTCGCCGTCCGCTTTGCCTTTGTCCTGCCTTGCCGCCACCTGGGCCGGCTTGGCTGGACGCGCTACAGCGTCACGATGGCTTTGGTGCTTTCTTTGGTGGGAGTCTCTCTCAACATCGCGGCGCGACTTTGCTTCGGCGTCCGTTAGCGGCGGGCTTGAGGAGCCGCCCTTTCCACCTCTTGACTCCAAACGGCGCGGGGGGTATACTCCGAAGATGAAAACAACCACGGCTTTCCGCATGTGCGCTTTCTTCCTCTCGGTCCTGCTGGGCTGCTCGGCGGCTTCGACCGCCGCGGCCGCGAAGCCGCGGACGATTCGCTGGGTTGTCGCGCACACGCGCAATGAGGCCGCCTACGGTCCGTTGATGGCGGATTTCGCGCGCCGGCTGGACAAAAGGTCCGCCGGGGAATTGCGCGTGGAGTTCTTCGACGGTACGGCCGCCGATGATGAAGGGAACACGGCCGCGCATCAGCAGGTCTTGGACGGCACCGCGGACATGGGCCAATTCGAGAAAATGGTCGCCCAGTATGTGCCCGCCGTGGTCGCGCCGTTCGTCTTCAGGAACTACGCGCATGCCGAGGCCGTCTACGCAGGCCCCGTCGGTCAGAAGCTCCTCGACGGCCTTTATGCGTCTTCCGATCGGAAACTCCGGGCGCTCGCCTTCACCTACAGCGGCGGCTACCGCGTTCTTCTGTCGAAAGCTCCCGTCGCGAAAACGGCCGATTTGAAGAATCTTCGGCTGGTGGCGCCGGGCGTGGAGGGCTGGTCCGAGATGATGGGCGAGTTGATGCAGAACGTGGGCGTCCGCCTGGTGCGGGAAGAGCCCGACCTCATCGAGGACGCGATCAACCGGCTGCCGCATTTCCTCGACCGGCACCCGGAAGAGATCAAGAAGATCGGCTTTGTCAATCGCACCAACCACGGCATGCTGTTGACGGCGATCGTGGCCAACGAGAAATTCCTCTCCACTTTGACCGGCGAGCAGCGGCGATTGCTCGTCGAGGAAGTCGAGACGCTGGCCCTGGATGAACGAAAGCTGTCGGTCGGCCTGGAAGTGAAGAACATTCAGCTCTTGAAGAAGAAGGGCCTGACTTTCACCGAGTTCTCCAGCGCCGAGCGGCGGATATTCGCCGCCGCAGGCGAAGCCGTCATCAGGAAGCATCCGGAGACTTACCGGCTGATCCAAGAGATCCGCTCCGTCAAGGAGAAGCCGGGCGCGTTCGCCCAAAGATAGGACGCGGACGCCCGCCCGCCGGAAGCCCGGCCCGACGTGATTTGATAGGATAGGCGTCGCATGAAACGCCCTTCGCTCGAGCGCGCCCAGGCCCTGTCGGACGAGGGCTCCGTCGTCGAGGCGATCGCGGAGATGGACCGGCTCATCGAGCTGAAGCCCGAGGCGTCTTTGCATCTGCGCAAGGCCCGGTTCCTCCTGCAGCGGCGCAACTACGCCGAAGCGGCCGCGGAGCTCGACGCCGCGGCGCGCCTGGCGCCCGGCGATCAGGCCGTCGCGACCGTCCGCGCCGAGCTGTTCGTCATGACCGACCTCCTTCCCGAAGCCCAGGCCGAGTTCGAGAAGGCCCTGACGCGCGCGCCGTCCGATGAGGCCCTGCGCCTCTCGCGCCTGCGCATTCTCATCCAGCGCGGCCTCGCGAAGGAGGCCGCGGCCGAGATCGCGGCGCTCGCCAAGGGCGGCTCGCCGCGGAGCCGGCTCGAGGCGCGCTTCTACCGGGGCCTGCTCGCGCTCAAGCTCCGCGATCATCGCGCGGCGAGCGCGGAGCTCACCGCTTTGATGAAGGAGCTGCCCAAAGAAGACCCGATCTCGATGCGCGCCCGTTTTTATTGGGCCGCGTCGCGGGCGGTCGACCCCGAATTTCGTCGGAGGCATGGCATGGACGCGACGACTCGTAAGCCGAGCAAGCTGTATCTCTGCGGCCTGGGCATCTTTCCTCCCTACACGGCCTCGCTCGAGGTGATCCACGCCTTGAGCCTGTGCGACGTGATCTTCAACAACGTGGCCGGTCCCGAGACGCGCGAGCTGCTCGCCGAGTTCTGCGGCGACATCCGTCCGGCCTCCTACCAGGCCTGGCAGGACGAGCCGAAGTGGGCCGACCGGATCTTCAACGAGCTCAACGCGGGCAGGACGGTCGGCTTCATCACGCGCGGCCATCCCCTCGTCTTCGGCGGCCTGGCCGTCGAGCTCGTGCGCCGCTGCGCCGCCCAGACAGTGGACCATCAAACTTTCGGGGCCGTGTCCTCGATCGACCACCTGCTCGCGTTCACGGGCAAGGGCTTGGGCGACGACTTCGGCGGCATCGCTGCGATGGACCGGCCCGCGATCCTGCGCGCCGAAACGATGAACACGAGCCTTCCGCTGCTCGCGTGCTTCTACGCCGGCATGGAGACGAAGGCCGAGGTCGGCGAGTTCTCGAAAAGCCTGCGCCGCTTCTACCCGGCGGAGCATCTGTGCTGGATGTTCGGCCCGAAATACGACTCGGCGCCCGCGGTCGTCGCGGTCGGCGCCCTCCAGAAGGCCTACCCGAAGGTGCACTCGAGCCTGATGCTGTACGTGCCGCCGCTCGTCCCGGCGCCGAAGGCGAAAAAATGACGGCCCCCGCCGCGGCCTCCGAGGGCCGCAGCTACCTGACCTGCCTGATCGGCCTGCCGCCGGACGGGCGTTCCGAGTGGACCGCGGCGCTCGCCGCCGTGAAGGGGAAGAAGGACGCCGAAGCGCTTCGCCGCTCGGGCCGGGCGCTCGCCCTTCTCGGACGCGGTCCCGAAGCCGTCCGGGCGCTCGACCGCTCGATCGCGCTCGACGCGGGCTCGCCTGAAGGCTGGGCCTGGCGCGGCGAGGCGCTGCTGCTCGCCGGGCGCCGCGACGAGGCGCGGCGGGATCTCGACAAAGCCGTCGCGCTGTCGAAGGACTGGCCCTGGGCCCGTCTTCTGCGCGCGGTGTGCCTGCTCACCGACGGCGACACCGACGGATCTCAGGCGGAGCTCGAAGAGCTCCGCGCCCTGCCCGAGGGCGTGCTCGTCGCGGCTTTGCTCGAGGGCCAGCGCGGCGCGGCGCAAAAAGGCGCGGACGCGGCGACGTCCGAGCTCGACAAGCGGCCCACGGGACCCTTGTTCGCGGTGCGCGGAATCTTGCGCCTGGGCCTGGGCGACCTGCCCGGCTGCCTCGCCGACCTCAACGCGGCCGCAGCGCTCGAGCCCTCGGCCTGGGTCCTCATGCAGCGCGCGGACGCGCTCAACCGTAGCGGTTTTTTTCGGCCGGCCCTCGAGGACTCCGCCGCGGCCGCGAAAGCGATCCCTGATTCGCCCGAGCCTCACCTACAGGCCGCCAACATCTACTTCGACCAGGCTTTTTATCCCGAGGCGCTCGAACAGATGGAGTTGGCGCTCACGAGAAGGCCGGACGACGCGGCCATGCTCGCCCGGCGCGCGCGCTTCCACCTCCTGCTCGGCCGCTTCGAGGAGGCGGAGACAGGCCTCGATCGCGCCTGCGCGCTGGCCTGCGACAGCGCCCAACTGCGCTTCGAGCGCCTCAACGTGATCTGTCTGCGCGGACGCTACGCGGAGGTGCTCAAGGAGATCAAGGCCGGGGCCCTGCAGGCGCCGTTTGATTCTTATCTCACCGGGTATGTTCTCTGTCGGAAAAACGACCGCGCGGGCGCGGTCGAGCACTTCCTGCAGGCCGCGAACTCGGCCGACGGCGGCTTCGCCCGGCGCTGCCGCTTCTACGCGCTCGTCTGCCGCGTGCTCTCCAGGCCGGAGCCCAAGACTAAGAGCCGTCCGCAGTTTTATCTGTGCGGCGTCGGTATCAATCACCCTTACCAGGTGACCCACGAAATCCTGCGCGCGCTCGACGCCTGCGAGGTGCTCTACAACAACCTCGGCGACCCCCAGGTGTCGGAGTTCCTGGGCCTTTTCCGCGGCGAGGTCCGGGCCGTGACGCGCGTCGACAACGAGCCGGCCATGGGGCGCGTCCAGCGGATCATCGCGGGGCTCAAGCCCGGCCGGACTTCGGGCTTCGTCACGCGCATCCACCCCTTCATCTATCGCCGCATCGCCAACGACCTCGTCACCGTCTGCGAGGAGAAGAAGATCAGCTATCAGGCGTTCGGCGCCGTCTCCCTGACCGAGGTCGCCTGGAGCCTCGCGGCGACGGAGAAAAGCCACGGCTCGGCCCGCGGCCCGTTCGGCCTGCGCGTCTTCGACCTCGTCCATCTCATCAAGAATCCGGGCCAGCTTACGCCCGCCCATGCGACGATCGTGTACGCGATCGCCAACGACGCGGACCGCAAGGCCTTCGCCGTCTTGGTCCGCGGGCGCTACGCTGCGGACGCGAGCGTGTACTTTTTGGCGGGCTCCGGCGACCGCGAGCAGCAGGTCGTCTCGGCCCGCGTCGAAGACTTCGAGGCGAAGCTGCTCTCGCTCGATCTCGGAACCGTCCTATATCTGCCGCCTCGTCAGGCAGGGTCTGAGACGGACAATTGAACCACAAAGACACAGAGACACAAAGAACGGAAAGAATGGTAACGACAACGTCCGTTGCCGTTAACCCTTCCTCCGTTCTTTGTGTCTCTGTGTCTTTGTGGTTATATTCTCAAAGGACACCATGGAAAAATTAATCATCTGCGGACTCGGAGTGCGCGTGCCCGAGGAGACGACCTTGGAGAGCCTCCAGGCGCTCGCCGACTGCCGCGTCGTCTACTGCGACCTCGACGACAAGAAGGCGCGGGCGTGGCTCGCGGGCTACTGCAAGAACCTGAAGACGCCGGCCTCAGCGGCCGAGATACTGAGCGACGCCGCGAAAAACGGCGGCGTCGGTCTCGCGGTGTGGGGCAATCCCCAGTCCTCGAGCCGGCTGGCGCGCGAGGTCGAGCTCGGCGCGCAGTCCTCCGGTCTCGTCTACCGCGCGTACGGCGCGATCTCGCCGATCGGCAGCGTCTTCGCGCGCTCGGTCAGCTTTCTCGGCGGCGACTACGGCTACCAGGGCATCCAGTCGTATGATCTTGAAACGGTTCTTCAAGACGCGAAGGCCGCGACGACGGAACTGCCCCTCGTGCTCTACGCCGAGAAGGGCGAGCCGGCGAAATGGAAGGCGGCCCTCAAAAGCCTCGAAGCGGGCTATCCGGCCGGCCATAAGGCGCGCCTCTATGCGCCGGAAGGCGAAACCGAAGCGGCGCTGACGGCGCTCAAGCCCGCAGACCGCTGCGTGGTGCTCATCCCGCCCGCGAAGCCGCCCGAGGCGCGCAAGACGAAATGGTGACCTTGCTCGGCCGGCGCGTCCTCGTCACGGGGGCCACCGGCTTTATCGGTTCGGCGTTGACGCGACAACTCGTTCGAGACCGCGCGGATGTCCACATCTTGGCGCGCAAGACCTCTTCGCCGGAGCGGTTGGGGCCGGCTTGGGGCCGCGTGACGCGGCATGTCGGCGACCTCGAAGACGAGAAAAGCCTGGCCGCGGCGGTGCGCGCCGCGCGGCCGGAGGTCGTCTTTCATCTCGCCAAGGAGCGCGACGGCTCGACCTTCGCGCGCGAGTCCGCGGCGACCGTGCGCCTGGCCAAAATCCTGCGGGCTCACGCACCGGACCTGCGCCGCCTCGTCCGGACCGCGCACGACGCGCCTTCCCGCGAGGACGACGCGGCCCTCGCCAAGAAGGTCGCGGCTCTCGGACTGCCGGCCGTCACCTTGGAGCTGCACCTCGTCTATGGCCCCGGTCAGAGCAAATCCGATTTCCCACAAAACATCATGGCCGGGCAACGGCCGAGCAGCCTGTCCGGCGCGATCAAGGATTTCGTCTGGATCGACGATGTGATTTCGGCGTACCTTCTCGCCTCGCACGCCTCCGGCGTCGAGGGCCTGACCATCCCGATCGGCACGGGCCAAGGTCGGACGGAAGCCGAGGCCGCTTCTTTAATGCTGCGCATGATGGGCTCGACCGACGCGCCGCCCGCGGCCGACGGCCCCGGAGCGGGGCACCCGGCCGATCCGGCGCCGGCGCGCCGCATGCTCCTCTGGAGCCCGCGCGTTCTTCTCGAGCAGGGGCTGGCCCGCATCATCTCCAAAGCCGCGCTCAGAGTTCCCAATCGCGCGGAGGAGCGCCGTCACATGATCCCCTGGCTCGGGTCGCCCGGCGGCAAGGCCGCGGCCGCGAAGCGGCCGACGGTCCCGTGGAACCTCGTCCATCGTGCCGCCGAAAATTTCAAGAAAGGCGATCTCGCCGCCGCCGGGCGCGACGCCGACGCGTTCATCGGGCTCCTGCCGGGCGCGGCCGCCGGGCCGGCGATGAAGGCTTTGCTCGCGGCACAGAGCGGAGACAAGGCGGAGACCGAGCGCTGGCTCGAGGCCGCGGGCCCGCGCGGTCCCGAGGGCTGGGCCCTCGCGCTGCGCGGCATGATGCGCGCGCGCTGGGGCGAACACGACGCCGCCCGCGCCGACCTTTCGGCGACGCGCCGCGTCGAGCGCTCCGCCTGGGCGAGTGCCGAGCGCGCGCACGCCTACAACCGCGTCGGGCTGTACTGGAGCGCCTTGACCGAGCTCGGCCATATGCGGCGCGCGATGCCCGACAGCCCCGAGCCCGAGCTTCGCGCCTCCGCGATCCACCTCGAGCAGGCGCAATACGAGGAAGCCGCCGCCTGCCTTGCGCGCGCGCGGCGCGTCGCACCCGCCGACGCCGCGGTGCCGCGCCAGCTGTCCCGCGTCCATTTCGTCGAAGGCGACCTGCCCTCGGCCCGGCGCGCGATCGAGGACGCCTGCCGCCTCGCGCCGGAAGACATTTCCCTGCGCCAGGAGCGCCTGCGCCTGTGCATCCTTCTCGATGACGACAAGGCCTCCGACGCTCTTTTGAAGGAAGCGTGGCCGCCCGGCGTGCGCGACTTCTGGCTCGCCTATGTCGCCTGCCGCAAGAAGCGCTTCGACGAGAGCGCGCGCCTATTCGCGGCGGCGGAGAAGGCGGCCGAGGACTCGCAGCTCGCGAGCACGAGCGTGTTCTACCGGCATGTCGCGCGCGTCCTCTCCGAGGCGCCGCCGGCGGCGCCGCCTGCGGGCAAGGAGTTGCTGATCATGGGGCTGGGCTTTCGCCACCCGTATCAGGTCAGCGTTGAGGTGCTGTGGGCGCTGCGCGGCTGCGAAGAATTCTTCAGCAACCTTTCCGACACGACCGTGGCGGACATGCTGGGGCTGTTCGGCGCGCCGATGCGCACCATCGTGTTCCGCCGCTCCGACGGCCAATCGACGGCCTGCGCGCGCATCGTGATGAAGGCGATGAAGGCCATCGATCGCGGCGGGGTCGTCACGCGCGGACAGCCCAATTTCTACGGACGGCTCGCCTACCGCCTGGTCAAAGACAGCGCGGCGCGCGGCATTGCCTGCCGCATCCCGCCCTCGGTCTCGATCGCCGACTTCTTCCCCAGCCTGGTCGGCCGCGTGCGGGGCTCGTCTCTGGGCATGGAGGTGCGCGACACGAACGGGTTGGTCGGCCTCGATCCGCGCCTGCCCGTGGTGGTCTATAATTTCTTCTCGGGCGAACGCCGCCGCGAGCAGGCGCTCGCGATCAGGTCCCTGTTCGCCCCCGAGGATCCGTGCTGGCTGATGGCGGGGTCGGGCCAGCTCGAGTACGAACCGTCGCAGACGACCATGGCCGCGTTCGAGGCCGCGCTCATGGGCGGCGATCCCGCGGTCAGCGTCCTCCTTCCGGCGCGGCGCTAGGCCGAGGTTCTTCATTTCGTAGAGCTTGAGCTTCCCCTCGTCGCGGCCGAGGACGGGCTCCCGGTTCTGCTTCACGATCCCGCAAGGACTGAAGATCGACGAGTCGGGTGCCGTCGTCATCGCGGCCTAAAACTGCACGCCCAGCATCGACTTGACCGTGGAGGGGGGTTGACAAAAGTGATTTTCTAGCTATACTATACATATAATTGTATTTTTAAATACAATATATTGTATTGATAAATACAGAATAGATAAGCAAGGACTCTGGGATATTCTGGAGGCGTGGGACCCGTTTCTTCCGCGTAAGGTTCGTGTCGTCGCTTGCGGGGGAACGGCGCTCGCTCTTCAGGACTTGAAGGAGTCGACCAAAGATGTCGACTTCCTCGTGCCCGACAACGACGAGTACAAGGCTCTGCTCATCACGATTCAAAAGTTAAACTATCGTCAGGTGACCGGACACGGCTGGGCGAAGGACGCGGGCTTCATCTTCGATCTATTCCGCGGCAAGGTGGTCTTTCAAACGGAGCTTCTCGACTCGCCGCTCGAGGAGGGCTTTCACATCCCGATCAAGGCGTTCAAGAAGCTTTCCGTCAGCGCGCTCAACGACTTCGACCTCGTGATCTCGAAAATGTTCCGTGGCACGGACGTAGACGTTGAAGACTGCGTTCGGCTGATGCGCGGGCGAGGAAAGAAGTTTGACTTAGAGAAGCTCAAGGATCGCTACAAAGAAACAGCGCAGTACGATCTGACCCCGGAGAAGACGATGAAGAATCTCGACTACCTGTTGGACGCGATGAAGGAGCAGAAATAGGGGAGGCTATGCTTCAAGGAGACTCCGCGTACCTGCTGTCCGCCTTGTCCCAGTACGGCTATTCGCTGCTTCAGCCCGACCGGATGGCGGACCCCAATGAACTCTTGGCCAATCTCTCCAAGAGCGACGACGCGCGCCTGCTCGAAGGCTTTCCCGTGGTTTTGGCTAATGCGCTCAGAAAGCACCGAGACAAGGTCAACTTGGCCGACGCCGAGGAGCGACTGACAGACGAGTCATCGCGAAAGCGCTTCCGAAAACTCGCGGCCCTCTCCTTCTACTTGTTCGACGTTTTCGGGCTGGACGAACTTAAGCCGGCGGGCTACAATAATGCCGGCCGCTCGCAACTCTTGACGGAGTTACGCAACAGCGTCGAGCACAATAAATCGCTGGCCTTGAACCCAGGAGCCTTGGACTTGGAGCGCGTCAAGAAGACTTTCCTGAATTACTTTATGCACAGCCGCGCTGTGGAAACCTCGGAGAACAAGGTCCGGCTACGCGAAGAGTTCCGGCGCGAGTACTACCTGTCGCTGTTCTTCGCGCCGAAGCAGCGTGATCTCCTACAGAAGAAGCTCCGCGGCGAGCCCTTGACCAAAACCGAACGCGAGTATTTCTCTCGCGTCGTCAAGAAGAAACTTCTCGCCCTGGCCGATCCGGACCTTCACCGACTCGCTCAGAAAGTCCTGCAATAACGCCGAGGCTGACGAGCGGCGGCTATCAGGATTTCCATGTAAGCCGCCGTCTCGTCAAGCCAATGTTAGCGCGAAAACAGGTTCCCTCTCCGCCGTTCGGC
>Ga0209515_10001331_pt1 | contig 41811 bp, 37 predicted proteins | sample Subgroupgradi54m_FD_187454 | JGI IMG/M metagenome (GOLD analysis project Ga0209515, IMG submission 187454) | Subsurface groundwater microbial communities from S. Glens Falls, New York, USA - GMW60B uncontaminated upgradient, 5.4 m (SPAdes)... ... | reverse complement strand
GGAAACATTGCACAAGTTTACGAGCTAGAGTTCAAAGTCAAGGTTCCAACTGGAATGACTGAACAAGATTTAGCAAGACCTGTAATAGAGGTAAGAAATTTTGAGAATCACAATTTGGAATACGAGATCTATACCTATGGTGAGGAAAACATTGTCATTCCAATCTCAAAAGAAGCAAAAAGTGGAGGTATAGAAAAACTGGCTGAATCAAAAATAAGAGAGACCATACGCAGGTTTGATTCAGATGCAGAAATTGAGATCGTATCCAATAATAGTATAAGAGTACGAGTGGATAAGAGTGTCATGCCATCAATAATTGGTCGTGGCGGCGCTACCATAAATGAACTTGAAAAAGATCTTGGCGTACACATCGATGTCGAACCAAAAGAAGGCACTACTGGAAAAAGCGAGTGGTTTGAATTGTCTGAATCAGGAAATAATTTGATACTTGAAGTAGATAGTAATAAAACAGGAATGTCAGTCGATATTTATGTCAAAGACAAGCTAGTAATGTCGTCATATGTTGGAAAAAAGGGGAGAATAATTCTTTCCAAAAAATCTGATGCCGGTAAAAGAATAATGAAGGCAGCAATGTCTAAAGAAGACCTCAGAATAATTGTACGAGATTAGTTATTCAAAATTGCCAAGAACCTTGGGATTTGATTTCAAGTATGTGATGAATTTTCGAAGTTGTTTTATGGTTTTTGGATTAAGATGGTGTTCTATTCCTTCTGCGTCTTTATTTGCAATGGCATGATCTATTCCTAGCATCCTAAAGAACTCTAACAATATTCCATGCTTTTGTCGTATGGTATCTGCCACCAAATTTCCTTTGTCGGTCAGATTTATCCCATGATATTTTTCATATTCCAAAAATCCGTTCTCATCAAGTCTTTGTAGCATCTTTGTAACTGAAGGTGCACTGACATTCATATATCTAGAAATGTCAATGGTATTTGCATACCCTTTAAGCTCTACTAGTTCTGATATCACCTCTAGATAATCTTCCATTCGTGAACTCGAATCTGCTTTGGCTGACTTGTGAGCCTCCTTTATAGACTCTAGTCTTTCAGCACGCTTTTCCTTCATATTCTTGTCCAAATACCTTGAATGATATAATCTGTTCTCTTGGTGTAAGAAATCTTTACCTCATTGTGATTTCTCTTTACCATGGAATTTTAACTATCAAATAATAGTTATCAGGAGATGGAAGAACATTATAAAAAGCATATTGCTAGAATTAAAAAAATAGGAGAATCTGCCAAAAGACGAGTTGAGATTTATTCTGGGCTTGCAAATCTAGATGACAGAGGAACTGCACGATCCCTTGGGGGCTTGCAACGTGCATCTGCACCTGGAAAAAAACTACAAAAAATAGGGTTTATTCTATTTTGGATTCCAGAGCCGCTCATGATAACAAATGCTGTAGCAGTTCCAATGATAATAGCTGGAAAATACCTAGACAAAGTTTACAATGGCTCCACGATTTCAGACGTGGGAGATGAAACTAGGAACATGGTTAGCACTCTAAACGGTATCAAAGAACATATTAGATAAAGAGATAATATTTTTATTATTTTTATTTTATTAACGAAAATTCACGTATACGTAATTAGATAATGGTTTTTCTTGTCTATATCCCCATTGGTTTTTAACTAGAACTTTTTCTTTATATCGTGTGGCATCTAGAGCCCAAATCTTAATTCCCATAGCAATTTCTGCGGTAATAATAGGAGTTGTCGGAGTGCTAACAATACCGGCTGATTCTAAACTTGCTGAAACCAAATTTTCAAAAGGAATTGTAAAGCTTGATAATGTCACACTAGATGTTCAGGTAGCTCAAACGGATTCCCAGAGGACACGTGGTTTAATGTTTCAAAATCAACTTCCGTATGATCAAGGTATGATCTTTGTGTTCAATGCTGAGCAAGAAGTGCCCATATGGATGCCAAACATGCAGTTTCCATTAGACATCATCTGGTTTAACGCTGCAGGAAATGTAGTCCATATAGAAAAAAATGTATCCCCCTGCAAGTCTCCTCTTGAGACAGCTTCTTGCACAGTTAAGAACGGGGGTGGAAAGCAGACAAAATATGTTTTAGAAGTCACAGCAGGCTTTGTGGAAAAGTTCAACATCACAGAAAATTCAAAGCTTCAGATTATTTCTATCTAGTTTGATTTTTTTTAATTGATAGTTTTACTTCTTCAAAGGCTTCCTGTACCTCACTTACTGCAGCCTCATTTTCCAAAGTACTGATATCTCCAATATCACCACCTTTTGCAATTGCCTTTAATAGTCTGCGCATTATTTTGCCACTGCGTGTTTTGGGAAGTCTTGGTACAAAATAAAGCTGCTCAGGCAAAGCTATTGGACCTATCACATTTCTTATGTGGTTTACAATTTCTTTTTTCAAAGTCTCGCTGCTTGAATAGCCATCTCTTAAAACCAGAAATGCAATTATCGCTTCTCCTTTAACATCATGTGGAATTCCACAGACTGCAGATTCTGCTACAGCCTTGTGTGATACAAATCCACTTTCAAGCTCTGCTGTTCCAAGTCTGTGACCTGCAACCTTTAGAATATCGTCTGCTCTACCTAACATCCAGAAATAACCATCTTTGTCTTTGATTGCATAATCACCTGTATAGTAACTTGTTTTGTATTTTGACCAATAGACTAGTTTGTATTTTTCATCGTCACGGTATAACGTCAAAAGCATCCCAGGCCAAGGTTTTCTTATTACAAGATATCCTTTTGTTCCAGGAGCAACTTCCTTTCCTGACTCATCAACTACTGCAATATCAACACCAGGTATTGGTCTTGTTGCAGAACCAGGTTTAAGTGAAATTGTCTCTAGTCCTGGCACTGGTGTAATCATTGCACCGCCAGTTTCTGTCTGCCACCACGTATCAACTATAGGAGATTTCTTTTTACCTATGATATCATAGTACCACTTCCAGACCTCAGGATTAATTGGCTCGCCCACAGTCCCAAGTAAACGTAATGATGAAAGGTCATGCAAGTTTGGTATATCATCACCAAACTTCATGAACATGCGAAGTGCGGTAGGTGTTGTATAAAATATTGTTACCTTGTATTTTTGAATAATTTCCCACATTCTTGATGTGGTTGGAAAATCTGGTGCTCCTTCATACATCACTTGGGTTGCACCATGTAACAATGGTCCATATGCTACATAGCTATGCCCTGTTACCCATCCAATGTCAGCTGTACAAAAATAAACATCAGAATCTTTGATGTCAAAAATCCATTTGAATGTAGAATACAAATGCGTAAGGTATCCACCAGTACCATGTAGTACGCCTTTTGGTTTTCCTGTGGTACCAGATGTATAAAGAATATACAATGGATGAGTACTTTCTAATTTTTCTGGCTCACAATTTAGCGATGCTGATCTCATAAGATCGGACCATTTTTTGTCCCTTGAAGTTAGAGATATTGGAATTTTGGCATGCTCTAGTACAATTACATTTGAAATAAAATCTAAACCAGCGATTGCGTCATCTATAACCTCTTTTAGTTTTATAATGGTACCACGCCTGAAACCACCATCAGCGGTAATCACAATTTTGGAACCAGAGTCTTCTAGTCTATCTCTAATTGATTTTGCACTAAACCCGGAAAAAATTACTGAATGGATTGCGCCAATTCTTGCACATGCAAGCATTGATACCAATAATTCTGGGACCATTGGAAGATAGATTGTTATCCTATCTCCTTTTTTTACCCCAAGTGACTTGAGTACGTTTGAGAATTTGTTTACCTCAACCCACAGATCATTATAAGAAACTACTCTACTTTGGCCGCCCTCTCCTTCCCATAAAAGTGCAGTTTTTGTTGGGTTTTTTTGCACTATTACGTCTAGTGTGTTGTATGAGGCGTTGAGTTTACCGCCAACAAACCACCTTCCAAATGGCGGATTCCACTGTAAGGTATTTTTCCATCTTTCAAACCAGTGAAGGTTTTTGGCCTGCTCTGCCCAGAATTTGATATAATCTTCGTCTGCTTTTTTTCTTGTCTTGGAATCGTTGTTTCCAAGTCCTATGGTATAATCTGTCAATAAGATACTCTGCAGACTGTCTTAAAAAAAAGATTTGCTTAAGACAAGAAGGTATGGAGCGAACCCTATTTCCTATTCTTATGACTTATTGGGATGACATCCTACTAAGCCAATCTGAATCTTGAGATTCTTCTGCACCGTCAGCTCCAATGGCAACAGGCTTTTGCGATGGTGTGGTGGGAGTTGTATTACTAATCGCTGGGCTTGGTACTGGTGCTACAGTTTTAGGTGGTTCCGTAATCTGGTTGTTTTCTACTTTTCCCAAATATGAAACGGCGGCCGAATGAAGTTGTTCCTTTGGGTTTTCCGTTCGCTCCACATTTTCCACGGAGAGGTCGGATATTCTGTGTTGGATGTTTACAATTTCTGCTTTCTCATGTTCTATGTGTTCTACTATTTCGACAGTCTGTGTCTTTACAGATTCATACTTTGCGTCTGAAATCTCGTTGCTCTTGTATTGCAACTTGGCATCAAACACAAGCATTCTGATTGACTTGAGTTGGCTATCCAATTCTGCCAGTCTGTGATCTAGTCTTTCTTTAATTTGTTTTTCTGTTTCTTCTAGAGTTAGAAGTTTCATCTTGTATTTTTCGTGGATGAGCTCTGCATCCTCCTTCATGTCGTCGTTTTCAGATACGATGTCTATCAAAGCTCGTATTCGGCGCAATGTAAGACCTTTTTCGCGCAACAATCGCTGTGCTTCTAATCTCCATCTTGGAATGAAAATTACAAAAGCTCCTTGTACGACTAGTTGCTCAAATGGTATCTGCCTAAGCCCTTCAGAACCACAATCAACACCAACGGTTTGTACACTTCCGTCGATATCAGTTATAGTACCGACGACTTTGCCGATAAAAGTGCCGTACATGTCCTTGACTTGCTTGCCGATAAACTCGATCTCTTCTTTGCTCATTGAATAAGGTTTTAGACTTTATATAATCAACAAAGTGTTAACAAGCTTTCCAGTTTTAGTAAGATCATTTTAGCTAAGTTTAAGAGAGGAATTATCGAAATTTCTCCACAATTTTAAAATGCCTTTCTTTTCTAGTGGAACCAATGATTGAAAAAGATGACTTGGACCAAATTCTGCATTTTGTATCAAAAAGGTGGGTAGACCTAAGTCGCGATCTGCAAAACAAGTCCTTTGAAAATCTACCGACAAATTTTTGGATGAACTCTATTGGTGGAAAAGCTGGAACTGGAAGATGGGTAACAACTTTGATGTATACCGAAGATGTATCAGAAGCCGAATCATTTAAAGAAGTTTTACTCAGATGGCAATCAAAACACAATCTAAGTCATGACAGTCAGCTGATATAATTCAGGTTGGAAAAAAGTAGTTATTTATAATTGAATAACAGTCCGAAAATAATGTCGGAATTTTCAGATTCTGAAAAAGAAATTTTAACAAAGCACTTTTCAAATGTAGAAGACACTGTTTTTGCAATCATTACTCCAAGACAAGTTGATCGTGGTGCACTGATGTCAAGATATAGCAGAACTGACAAGAGCATGCGAAAAATTTTTCTTGATGAATTTTTACAAAACGAAAATCGCGGTGAAGAGTTTTACAATAAAGTTTTGCTTGAATATGGAGATGACTCTGTTGCTGAGCTTGGCGAAGCACAAATTGCTATCGAAGGACTATCAAACATTGCAGTAAAAAAAATAGAAGACCGCAGAATTGGTTTATCATATCTTGAAAAATCTTCCCGTTATGTTACCTGGGATAAAAAAATTAATCAAGAGTATAAATTTTTCAGGGAACCTGACATTATGAACTCAAAATATGCAGACAAGTATTTGGAATCATGTAACTTTGATTTTGAAATATATTCAAAAAATATACAACCAATGATTTCCTACGTTTCAGAAAGAGAGCCTATTGATAGCCAGAAATTTAAAAACACCCAAGGAGAAGAAGTTGCATTCTCACGTCTCTCAAGTGAGGAAGATATCAAGTCAGCAACAAGAATTTACAATGCTACAATAAAAGCAAAGGCACTTGACACACTACGAGGAATTCTGCCTGCATCTACCCTTACAAACGTAGGGATAACTGGAAACGGCAGGGCTTTTGAATATCTTCTTACCATATTGTATAGCTCTGGTTTACAAGAAGAGAGAGTGCTTGCATCAAAGATGCACCACGAGCTTGATACTACCATACAATCCTTCGTGAAAAGGGCAGATGATAAGTACGGTAGGGCCTTGCAAAAATACCTTGGTGAGATAAAGACGATTTCAACTAGTCTAAACGAGAAATACCTCAAGACCAGAAAGAACCTAGATTTTCTTGTCAATTTAGTTGATAATGATTCAGAAAAACAGGCAGAAGAAAAGATAATTTCTGCTATATTATATGAGCAAGCTCAGGGAATTTCTTACAAGGAAATCGTTTCCAAAGTAAAAAAAATTGGTCCTACAGCTAGGAAAAAAATTATACAGTCATTTGTCAGTCTTCGCCAAAATAGAAGACATAGGCCACCAAGAGCTTTTGAAATGACAGAATATACTTTTGATTTTTTAGCAAACTTTGGAATGTTTCGTGATTTGCATAGACACCGAGTTTTAACGTTAGAAAGACAATTGCTAACAGCAGATCATGGATTTTGTGTTCCAGACGAAATATCTGAAATAGGAATAAAAAAAGATTTTCAAGACTGTATGTATAAATCAAAAGAAACCTTTGATCTATTGCGCCAAAAAATGCCAGAGCAAGCCCAGTATGTAGTAAACTTTGCATACAATTACCCGTTTTTTATGCGACTAAATTTGCGGGAGGCAACACACTTGATAGAGCTTAGAACTGTTCCACAAGGCCATCCAGATTACAGGAAAGTAGCCCAAAACATGTTCAAATTAATAAAAAAGGCTCATCCCAATCTTAGTACAATAATCAAGTTTGTTGATTTAAACGAGTACAAACTTGAGCGCCTAGAGGCTGAAAAAAGGATTGAAGAAAAGCGCAAAAAACTTGAACACTGATTTTAAAATATGACATTCATTTTTTAAAAGATGGTTTTTAATTTTTCAATCGTTCTAACAAAAATAAATACTAGTCTTAATCATGGTAAGAAAGAGAAAAATTATCATGGTTGACATTTGGACTTTTGTCCCAATATCAATTCCTACCATGATCGTCCTTGGAATTCGTCATGGACTTAATGTAGACCATGACCTTTCATAAGGTTTCAAATCAAAATTGAATAGAATTTCTTATGTATTGGCGATCTGAATCTAATTTAAATTTTGAATATTTTGACTAGTAAAATAGATCGCTATCTATAGAACTAGTACAATCAATTGCAAAAAGGTCAATTATACCAGTATTCCATTTTGGAAGCTCAAAATTACATAAAATTCCGTTGATAATAAATTCATGCCCATTTTACAAGAAGATCAAAGTCCTGTCCGTACCAAAATGGACATACGCACTGATAATACAATATAAGGTCTAGGCTTTTGTATGCCTAGATCTTCAAAATCTGCTTCGATGGAAAATGCTCCGTTAGGAATATTCTCGTCTGAACCCGGCACAGCTTTATACGAACAAAAAAATCAGCTAGATAGAATAAAAAATGAGCTTTTAAAGTTTGGTTTATCTGCTAATCAATCCAAAGTCTACATATTTTTAGGAAAGTATGGCCCAAATACTGCACCTGATGTTAGCAAATCCTTAGAGCTGCCTCGTACTGAGACCTATCATATTTTGAATACCTTACAAAATATGGGAGTAGTCACAGCAGAATGTTGCCAGCCCACCAAGTTTGATGCCTTACCATTATCCAGAGTAATTCAAACATTGGTTAATTCTGAAAAAGAACGAGTCAATATTCTATTAAAAAATAAAAAGGAACTAGTTGATTTATGGAATAAGATTCCATCATTTGTAGTAGAGACAAATGAAACAAAAATTGACAAATTGCAAATGCTTCAAGGGGCACCACAGATCTACAATAAAATAAAAGAAATGATTTCAACGGCCAAAGAAGAATTCTTCTTGTTTTGCACGCCAAAAGATTTCTCAAGATTTTATCACTCTGATCTTATCAAATTATTGGGTAATTCACCTGTTTACGAGAAAGTAATTATCTCCCCGTCTCATACCCTGCCTGAAATTACTGAGGAAATAAACAGATCAAGAATAAGAATAATGCCTACAGCAAAGGTAGACAGCTTGTGCTTTATGATAAAGGATTTTGACGAGTCACTATTTTTCTTAAGGAACGCCAATCATCCTTCACATAGTATCTTTGCAGTATGGGCCGACGCACGTGCAATGATAGATTCGCTACGAACGTTGTTTGACTATTCGTGGGAAAATTCAGAAATCCTCTATTAAATCCTATGTACACGTGTTGGAATAGAATCATAACAATCTCTATGGTACCACTTGCCACCAAATGTGACTGAACCGGCCACTAGCTGCATCTCTTGTTTACAAGCTGCACAATTTTCTACAAGATAGTTTCTGGCTTTATTTAATTTTGTATCATCTGCTGGTTTCACTAGAATTTTATTTTCTGCCATAAATATCCCCATATTTTGTTTTAGATAATCAGTTGTCTGTAAAAGTAAAGAATTACACATCATATCAATTCTAGGCTAAAAAATCAGACTTGGCAGTCTGTCACAGATTATCCTATACAAATTCAGATAACCTCATTAATCTGATAACAAACATGGGAAAACCTAGTACAACTTACGCAGAATTTGAGGACTTTGATAAATCCGCGTTTGAGGAATCTGATGATCTTAATGAATTTTTTGAAGATTAGAAAATTCAGTTGCTAAATCAAGCCATTAAAACCATTTCAGTTACATTAAGATTAATTGATGATTCACTTGCCAAACCATTGTTCTAGTGTGTGACTTTTTTTCTCAATTGCCTTTTTTAGTCTGTTAATTGACGTCTCTACTCTATCGCGTGAGAAACTTCTTTCAGTGGACAGGTAATTAATAACTCCCTGAAAATCTATTTCGCCAAACTTGATTTCTTTCACACTTGCAACTTTAGGTTGCAAAAATATCTGACGTATTTGCTTGTAATCTATTTCTTCAAGTTTTTCTTGGATTTGTGGAATTTCTTCAAGCTTGCCATGTTCCTTTATTGATTTAAGTGCAGTTTTTGGGCCAATCCTTTCAAAACCAGTAGGGTTAAAATCTGTGCCAATTAAAATTCCAACATCAACGAGCTGTTCTCGTGTGAGACCAAGTCCTGCAAGTGTTTTTTGCAGATCAATTAATTCTGGTTCGATTTCAATTGTGGTATTTCTATTTGGTAATTTTCTTCTTCCACTATTTGTAAAATTTCGAACTAGCTTTTTTGCACCAAAAAGTAGCGAGTCAAAGTCTTGGCTTGCCGAGGCATATGCTTGTCCTGTTATAGTAAGATTGGCGGCTGTTGCCTCACCTTCAGAAGGAGCTTCTATATACGGAATGCCAAAAAGCCCCAAAAGACGTTTAGAGTCTTCTACCATATCATCTTTTAATATTGATGTCTGCTGGGCATATTTTTTTGCCTCTTCATATTTTCCTTCCGTTAGTGCTTTTTCGAATTTGATAGTTGCATCTTTTTTTATCTGCTTTCTTCTTTCAATTTCTGCAGATTTCAACGATGGTGGTTTTCCATCAAAAACATAAACTGGTTTTATTCCTAGTGACAAAAAATTTACATTTCTATAAAATAGACCAGACATGTGACTTGTAATTTTTCCCTTTGAATCTGTAAGTGGTAATCCTTCAGGACCCCGTATTATTGCTAAAAACTGGTAAATCGCATTATACGCATCTATTGCTACAATTTTGGAAGAAAATGATTCCAAATTTGTTTTTTCTCTGATACAAAGTGCCTTTAGATCTAAACCCATGAACTGTTATCAGAGCTAGTGAATTTTTGCTTTCCTATTTCTTGCGAATACTAGATTTTGCTTCCCATCCACGTTCTATAATTTCTTCATAGATGTTTGAAAGCTTAGGAATTACATCTCCTTTTTCAGCAGCAGTCTTGACCTTTTCTCGGTAATAGTTTTCAATAGCTTTTGCCATCTTAGCGTCAATTGTTATAGAAATTCTTGACTTTGGCATGTACCATCAGACCTAAGGATATTATATTAAATATGCACATATCAATAATAAACTATCTATTATCAATTATTACACTCAAACCAGTACAAAGCCATCTTTTGTTATCTTTAGTCTGACAGTCTTGTCTTTTGGAAGTCCCAAATCTATCAAAAACTCTTCTATTGTCATATCGTCTTGTAGTGCATATTTTTTACCTTCAAATTCTACTGATACGGTCTTTTTGGTGAGAGCCTCCATTTTCTTGCTCTTGTAATAAATAGTCTACTTTATATCTTTTATTATATATTTGATCACTTTAATTCTAACTGTATTTATTTGCCAAAGTAAGACAGTGGACAGGTTGCCAGGTTAGCCAAGCGGTACGGCGACCGCCTCGAGATCAAAATACAAGGTAGCGGTTGTGCTTCTGCACTCAGGGGTTCGAATCCCTTACCTGGCGCCTCTGGTTTTTTTTAAAATAATTTTCTTAAATAATCCAAGTTTTTTTGCCATTTTAACTGATGCTATGTAAATTGTTACTATACCATAGCTGCAAGAATAGAAACTCCAAGCGAACAAAACAAAACCCCTTTGCCAACAATGTCAAAGGCATTATGATTACGGTACAATTACAACAACTGTAGCCAAAGGGAGGTACTTGGATTCTAACCTACATGTTATACCGGTAAACAGTTTCTAAATGAGCCAAGTTATATCCGTCATAGTTATGATTTGCATATCTCACTTGCAAACCAAGTGTTAGATTTTCTGCTCTCATTAAGAGCATATCATCATACTTTCACTCTTAGAAATTAGGATGGGATGACAATAGCAAAAAAAATCGAGTTTAATGAGAAAAGAATTTCCTATAACATTGGAAAAGGGATCATTAGAATCAAATATCAAAACCCAATTGGAGCTAACCTTGACGGAAAATAACTGTTAACCTCAAAAGAAAATAGGATCTGTTCTCTACTTTGCTTTAACCTTTCTGGTCTTTATCCAACTTGGAATTGTCTTTTGTCAGATCAGCGTTGGCATTGTCTAAGGCTTTCTTGTCTTTGGCAACATCATCATGATGAAGTTTATCCTTTGCAAGATCCTTTCCGGCCTGGGCTATTTCGGCCTTGTCTTTGTCGATGTTTTTCTTGTCATCATCAATGTTCTTGCCATTGTCATTACATTGCTTATCGTACTTTTCACTATCACAATTATTGCCATTGTTATCGTTATTGTCATTACATTTCTTATCGTACTTTTCACTATCACAATTATTGCCATTGTTATCGTTATTGTTACCGTTATTGTCATTGTTTTTGTCTTTTCTATCTTTTTCTTTTCCTTCTTTTGCATGATTTCCATTATCATTCTGTTGAGAACCATTGTCTTTAGCCGCATATGCTGTAGTCGGGGCAAGTAATGCAGAGCCTAGTAGTATTGCCATCATAATTGTAGCTAACCAGATGTGTAGCTTCCTTGGTCCTCTCATGGAATCAGAATTCAATTGATATAGAATAAATGGTAAGTTATTAAACAATTTTGTAATTACATAATAGTACAGACGGAATTACCGCTTCTGGAAACAGTACAATTTAAAAGATATGCCATAACCCCTAAAACATTTGCAAGCAAATTTACTCAATCAATCATAAAAATATGGTCTGCCAGAATTGGGAAACGTTGTGATAGGTGGTTGCTATTTCTTATTGGTTAATAAATCAAATCCCCTTCCATTCATTGTCATCTTGGATTTTTATTCTTGTGCTTTCCTCTTCTTTTTTCATTGGAACACTGGTTTCTGAAACTTTTGATCCTAACCTCTTCTGAGATCTTCTTGCTGCCAGATTAATTATAACAATAGTAGCTACAAGTGTGATTCCAAGACCGACAATAACGAGAAGCGATGTTTGATCTAATTGTTGTATTCCTAAAATTTGTTTTTTGCCCACGTTGTTAAATGTAAGATTCATTTTGTTCAATGCGTCAACGTTTGTAGGATCAATAGCGAGAACTCTGTCATAATATGTGGCTGCTTTATCGTGTTTGCCTAGACTGTCAAGTGCGACGCCTGTGTTGTATAATGCAATTGTGTCTTTTGCATTAATAGTAAGAACCTTGTTATAATATGAGATTGCTTCATCGTGTTTGCCCAAGCTTTCAAGGTCAGTACCTTTATTGTTTAATGTATCTGTGTCATTTGGAGTAATAGCAAGAACCTTGTCATAAGATGAGATTGCCTCATTAAGCTTGCCCAGTTTATCAAGTGCAAGAGCTTTGTTATAGAGCGCGTTTATGTTGGCGGAGTCAATGCCTAGTGCCTTGTCATAAAAAATTATCGCATCTTGATAATTACCCTGGTCAAAAAGATCATTTCCATGCTTGTAAAAATCTTGAAACGTGCCAGCAGGTATAGCTGAGCTAGATGAGGAAGAAGGTACTTGAGCATAACTTTGATTGAGATTGAGAAACATTACCGTTACAGACAGCAATATTACGAATCCGCATAATTTCATGCATATTGTACTTCCTTTCCGGATTGAAAAGGTTGCGTCTTTTTCTTGAATAACAATGGTCCGGATCATTATGAAGGAGATACAAAATAAAAATTCGTGACCATTCTTAACGAGATTGCAAAAAGCCAGATACAAATAGGCAGTATTATTACGAGTCCGTTTATTTTCCTGCCAAGATACGCTAACGCAATTCCTGCAGGTATTTGAAAAGGAATGTCATATAATACTCTGGATTGAATTATTTCGTTACCAAACAGTAGAGGAAGAATTCCAACAGCAAGAAAAATCGCTAAAAGTATGTTTGGAGGCTCGCGTAATTTGGATTGAGCAAGCCAATAGAGACATAGAATCAAAATTATAAAGTTCCCAAATTGTCCACCGGCGAAATTTTGCACAGTACCAGTAAGAGTACTCCATGATAGAATCAACTGGGGTAGACCAGTCCCATGGCTAGCAAGAGTTACATCTTGCGAGATTCCGCCTGCTGCATTAGTTATAAGAGTCCTTGAAACATCGATTGCAACGGAAAGTAGAACAACTAGAAAAAGAAGGGCTATTCGTTTTTTGTCATAGTAATGCAATTTATACATGAGAACAAGAAAGACAGACATCACAACTGTTAGGAAAGTCCATGTGTATACGTGACTAAAAACCAAGGCCACCATTAATGAAATATAAGCAACAAAGTTTAGCCTGCCAGATTTTTTTAAGAATCTAATTAGAAAAACAAATGATAAATATCCTATAACAAGTGCAAACCAATTGGCATAAAGGCCTCCGTATATGCCGATTAATGTCTGGGCTGAAACCGCTGTGAGAAAGGCCACAAAGAGTGATGTTTTGTCGTTTGAGACAAGCTCACGCGTAAGAAGAAATACGCTCAAAACTAGCATCGGCGCAAGTATCATGGGCAGGTGATCAACAGTGAACGATAGATCACCGGGTATTGCCTTGGCAAGACCGTAAAAAAAGACCAAGGTAAGAGGTCTATCACCACCTTGAACACCAACAAATGCCTGGTGAATAAATGCCGACGAGTCTTTAGAATCCATTAGATTTCTTAACCAAGTAACGTAAATTCCGCTGTCTGCTCCAACCTGCTGGTTATCGCTATTGATAGCAGGGTAATGAGGGATTAGTGAAAGAGCAACCGACAAAAGCATGATAAGCAACAGATATGGAATTTTATTTCTAGATTTTTTGTTGGAATCAGAAACAGAGAGTCTCTCTTCAGTTTTGAACATTTTAGTTAGAGATTTTCCGATAAAAAGTTTTACTAAAGATCCTGTGAGTAGAAGAAATATCAAAACGGACGAAAAACTACTGAATAACAAGAAGATGTCATAGGCGTAATCATTGACTGGTATTTTGTTTGATTGAAAAGAAAACAGTGGTGCTGATGATACTATCAGGCTAACAGTAGCTAAAGCAGTAAAAAGTATAGCTAGATAATTTAGAACCAGATTTCCAGAGAAACTAAGAATCTTTGCAGTTGCAAAACGGTTGTAAATTAAAAGTGATAATATAACTGGAAATGAAAATAATACGGCAACATCCAACGTGCTAGAACCTTCCAGTGCAGCGATGGCTGTAGAACCAACATATATTGTCGGTATGAAAATTTTTGGTCTCTTCAATAGAGACAACACAAGCCATGAAGCCGTTCCACAGACAATAATTAGCTGATCAATATGTTTGTCTAAAATGTAGTTAAGAAATGGTTTGTGATGATTAAAACGATTTTCTAAAGGAGAGACGTCCACTTGAAAATAAGAACCGACTGAAAAAATATAGAAAAATAAGATCACTACAAAGATTACAGAAGAGATGACATGCAAAGGCGAGGAATTTTTGCCTAAAAGTATGGCGACACTAGTTGAAATCATCTTGGCACCATTCAATCAATACGCTTCCTACTGATAAGCTGGTTTATGAAATTATAACTTGTAGACAGGAAAATTAATGCGAGCTTGAGATTTTTGTATATAAACTGATAGCACGAATCACGTTTGTTATAGATAGTACAGATATAAAGTCAAATACAGGATTTTCGTTGGATCGTGTACAATGGGTAGAGAACATGGTAAAAAAATTGTTGTTTGCATTCCCGCATATAACGTAGCAAGAGTTATCCGTGAATTAGTGATGGAATGCCTCAAGTATTCCGATGATGTCATTGTCTGCGATGACGGTTCCATTGATGATACTGCAATAGAGGCTAAGAGGGGTGGTGCTACCGTAATAAGTCATTCAAAAAACAGCGGTAAAGGTGCTACAATAAAATCCCTTTTCAATATTGCAAAATATCTGAAAGCAGACGTGGCAATAACAATGGATGGTGATGGTCAATTCTTACCTCAAGAGATTGATAAAATTGTCAAACCGATCTTTGAAGGAAAGGCTGACATAGTAATAGGCTATAGATTTGAGGAAGATAATCAAATACCAGCATACAGAAAAATCGGAAACAAGATTTTAGATAAGATGACTAACATGGCATCCGAGTTGCGTTTCCGAGATACACAGAGTGGATTCAGAGCTTATTCAGGTAAGGCAATAGATCTTATCAGCTTTGATTCAGAACAGTTTGGCGCGGACGCAGAGATCCTCGTTGATGCGTCAAGAAAAGGATTAAGAGTTGTAGAAGAAAAAGTTACGGTTCTGTACGATACAGGAGAAAAGACTTCTACAAAGAATCCCATTTCTCATACGGGAGAGGTTGTGAATTCTCTATTAGAACTGATCGCACTCAGACGTCCTCTAAGATATCTTGGAGTCCCTGGCATTGCCTTAACGGTCATTGGATTAGTGTTTTCAATTATAGTAATAGCGATCTTCAATCACACTAGATACTTTTCTATTCCATCAACGCTACTTGCTTTGGGCTGTGTTGTAATAGGAATAATGCTCATTTTGATGTCGGTGGTTTTGTTTAGCATTGGAAGAGCTATGCGAAAGGGATATTCATAATTAATACTAGTAACAAAACTTACAAAATTAAGTAAATTGTAAAGATCATACCATCAATAATTGGAAAGAAGTCCAAAGATAGTAGATTTTGGCACTCCTTTCCAAGTTGTGCAAAGAACTATCGAAATCTAGGCAGTCGTATGTAAATCATATTGCATCATCAAAGATATTTTTTAGTAACTTATTTTTGTTAGTAATAGAGAATTCTCCTTCTTCAATTGTTTTCTTTGCTCCCACGCCAATTTTTTTTCGCAATTTTTCATCCTCTATTAGCAACTGCATTTTCTCGGTAAGCTTTTCAGTCATATATGATCTTATTTTTCTCACTTCGTGCAAGTATGACAAGGAATGTTCATTTGGTAATTCGTTTTTGGCATAGAATTTTTCAATATTACCAGGTCGTATTAAAAACCCATTATTACCGTCATGGATTAATTCTGATGTGTTAAAAATATCGGTGGCAATTGTTGGAAGGCCATAACTCATGGCTTCCAAGACAGAGAAATTCATAACTTCATATCCAATATGTGGAAAAATATCACAAGTAAGATAGAGATCTTGTATTTCCTCCTGACTGACCATTTTTTCAACAAGTATTATACCATCATTATTTATTATTCGATTTCTTAAGCTCTCAGGAATTTTTGATTTTATTATGAGCTGTATTTTATTACCATATTCTTTCTGCAATCTAATAAACGCCTCAAGAGTTTCGTAGATACCCTTGAACTCAAAATTTAACATATTTCCTATATTTCCACTTCCCATAAACAGGAAGCGTATGATAGAATCTTCTTTCTTTTTTTGAATTGTTTTCGCACTAGTAGTATATCTGACAACTTGAATTTTTTTTTCTATGATCTCATCATCAAAGGATTTATCAATTGTTCTTTTTGCCCACTCACTCAACGCAATAATTTTTTTGCAATTATCCTGTCGTAATTTTTTTGCGATTATTCCCTTCACCAGTGATAAATCAGAATACCCACTCAAGGCTGATGCATGTTCAAGATCGACTACCCATGGTTTCTCACTGGAGATGATATGCATAGCAGCATATATCAGATCAGTATTTGGCGGTATTGGCACGTTATCACGAAGTTGGTAAATTAGATATGGTAATGCCTGTATGTGATATAGTATTTTTTTGTATATTTGACTGCGATTTTTACTTAGCATAGTGCTGAATCTACTTACAGTTGAATTTTCAGGGATTAGGATGTTATATCCCTCTGGTGGATTTTTTTGTAATTCTCTGTAAAGCCCATGCAAAGGTAAACCGTTAAATCGTGGTTTTATGAAAATAGTTTTCAATCATTTGTAACTCAAGATTCTATTGTATAATTGTTAACCCTCAGATTTCGTATTTGGAATGGCGTATTTTTAATATTTTCTTTAAACTAATTCGTCCCTTTTTTGGTTAACCTGAGATAATGTTGTAGTATCTTAGGGAAAATTATTCTTTCATCATATTGTTCTGCTTTGATTTTTGCGCTGTTGCCCAATTTTGACCGCAACGAATCATCAGTAGAGAGCAAACTAATAGCGTCCCTGAGCTCATGAGAGTTGTAGGGATTGATAAGCAATCCCTCTCTGTTATGTGTAACCAACTCTCGGTTCGCAGGGATATCACTACATATTATAGAACGTCCACCACTCATGGCTTCAAGTAGTGAACTTGACATGCCTTCCGTGTATGACGGGAGTGCAAAAATATCAAAGGCTGAAAGTACTCTTGAAATATCACTTCGATAACCACAAAAAATAACTTTGTCTTCGATATGTCGTTTTATGACCTCTTCTTTGAGCAGAGATTCTTGTAGGCCTGTTCCTACTATTACTAATTTTACAAAGGAATTGCCTTGTGCTGCTTCTGCAAACGAGTCTAACAACGTAATGAGATTCTTTTCCGGAGATAACCTACCTGTGAATCCAACAACTATTGTTTGATCGTCTATACCTAGCTCTTTACGTATCAGCTTTCTATTATCTAGCGAGAACTCGAAATTTTTTAGTTTTATAGGAGTTGGAATGTATTCTATTGTTTTGCCAACTATCTTCTCGTAATAATCCTTTATTTCAGGATTATGTCCCATGCTAATGTCTCCATTTCTTATTGTGAAAACATCCAGACAATATTCAAACTTCAGCAATATTTTGCCGAGTCTGCCCTTGAGGATAGTCGCAAGTGTTCTATGTCTAATTCCATGTGAATCTACTATGACAGGTATCTTCAGAATCTTGCCGGCTATTACCGCAGCCAAGCCGGAATAACCGGTATCAAATGCGTGTATTAGTCTTATTGGCGTCTTCCTATTTATTGACAGAATTTTGAGTATACAAGGTAATGAAAAGAATAATAGTTTAGTGAGTATGTAAACAGCATATGGAGCATTCACTATTTTTTTTTCGTTATTTTTTTTATCTTGAGTCACTTCGAGTTTGGATAAATAATTTACCTTTATGCCGAGAAATTTGCTGCCAATAAGGACGACATCCAAGTTCTGTTCCTTCAACCATCTACCAAGGGAGAGTGCATTTCCTTCTTCTCCATATGTCGATCCAGAAAGCCTGCCTTGTGTCACAAAACAATACATGGACTAGTCATTTCCCACACTTCCATTTACCCAGCTGACTAAAATTCTTCTCATATGTGTGCTCTCAACAAGATTAATTCTTGAAAGGTCTAAATGTAGATAACTGTCACTTTTCATATGGATTTAGGCCTTGTATCATTTGTAATAAGATTAAGAAATACTCCAAAGCGTTTTTTATTAGAATGTTTAAGGAGTGCCCTATCACAGACATATAATAATATTGAAATCATACTGGTTTTCGATAAGGGAGATCCTGACAAAGACGCGGGAATCAGAGAAGTAATTTCTAGTTTCCATGATGAGAAAAGATTAAGAGTTTTTCACAGAGAAAAAGGGGCGGGACTAGCAGATGCAATGAATTACGGCATTATGAAATCGACAGGAAAATTCATTGCTGTTTTAGATAGTGATGATAAATGTTCAGAAAACCGAATTGAGCGTCAGCTGCAATACATGTTAGAGAAAAAGCTTAATTTCGTGGGGTCATGGGCTAACATTATTTCAGAACATGGTAAAGTAATTGCCAGGTTTAAACCTCCATCGTCCCACAATGATATTCGCAACAACATAATGATCCATAATCCCTTTTACCACAGTTCGATACTTTACGAAAAGGATATCCTGACTAAAGTGGGCGGCTATATCACATACCCCGGTTCTGAGGAATACGATTTTTATCTGAGAGTAATCAGTGAGGGATACAAAGTTGGTAATGTTCCAGAATTTTTATGTTATTATCGGAATTGGCAATCTTCCTTTGTAGCTTCTTCCAAATGGGGTCAACGGAAAGGGTATGTCAAAATAAAATTTAATGCAATAAGGAAGTATCATTATTTGCGATTGACAGATTTATTCTATGCACTAATATCCCTCATGGTATTTTTTGTGCCATTAGGAAAGGAGAGTTTGGCATCATCAACCTTGGGATGGTATGAAGTTATTAATACAACACAAGATTCATCACAGGAAAAGAAGCTTGTTTAAGTTTCTAGAAAGAAATCTAATCAAGTTCTTAATCAATAGGAATGACCAAATAATTGTTAAAAGAGAAGTAGGTGAACAGATTTTATGAAAGTAGCAGTAGTGATGGGGACCCGCCCAGAGATAATTAAACTAGCTCCAGTTATTGAGAATCTCCGAGACAATAGCTATGTGATTTTCAGCGGTCAACATCATGATTACAATTTGGGTATGCAGTTTATCGAAGAACTAGAAGTCAAAACACCAGATGTTTTCATGAAGTTACGAAGTTCAGAGCCACCCACACAAATAGCAGAAATAATAACGAGACTTGCGAAGATCTTTTCTGAGCAAAAACCAGATACGGTAATTGTAGAAGGCGACACAAATACTGTCCTCGCTGGAGCGATTGCATCATTAAAATCTGGCATAGCAATTTCCCACGTTGAAGCAGGGCCGAGAAGCTTTGACTGGAGGATGCCAGAAGAACACAATAGGATTCAGGTAGATCACATATCTGAACTTCTTTTTGCGCCCTCGGCACAAGCTAAAAAGAATTTAATGTCTGAACACGTACATGGAAAGATCTATGTTACAGGTAACACCGTCATAGATGCAATAAACAAGTATTCAAAAATATCTGAAAAGAAATCCAAATTTACCGTACAATTCGACAATTTTATTCTAATGACATTACATCGTGGCGAGAACGTAGATGATAGAAGGACACTATCTTCAATAGTAAAAGCAATTTTGGACTCGAAGGAGAATGTGATATTTCCTGTTCATCCTCGCACCCTCAAAAGACTCAAAGAATTTAATCTTTATTCAAAACTGCATGATTCTGAAAACATTCGGTTGGTTGAACCGGTCGGTTATTTTGATATGTTGGAGCTGATGAAAAAATGTTCATTCATCATTACCGATTCTGGCGGGATTCAGCAGGAAGCTACTTCGCCGAGGATAAGAAAAAAAGTGCTTGTGCCAAGAAAAACAACAGATAGTCCCGAGGCCGTAAAGGCAGGGGTAGCTAAGGTGGTCGGAACAGACTACTCAAAAATCATTTCCGCAATTAAAAAAACAAGCAAAAATCCGAAGCTCACTACAACGGAAACCCCATATGGAAGAGGGGAAGCTGCAAAACACATAGTGCAAATAATCAGAAAATACTTCTAGATTTGCTTATCAAACTCAAAAAACATCTCTTAATAATATCAGGTGATAAGAATCAGCATTTGAATTATGTGATCTCTATTCTGGTGTACATGATAATCGACTCTAGCTTTAGAGGTGGTTTCTTGTCGGGTTTATTTCAAGGAAATGTAGAAAAGAGAGTACCGTTGAACAGTGGAAGGCATCTTTGATGGATGTTATTATAATAAGATCTAGTTCAATCATACATGATCCAAGAGTAGGGAAAATAGCAAGATCATTGAAGAATAGATACTCCATAACAGTACTAGGATGGAATAGAGAAGGGATCTCAGCAGAATTAATTAACAGTTATACTATTCCACTCAACCTTTTTAGTCTAAAAGCGCCGACCGGAAAACCTTCTATTGTTGCATATTTGCCTTTATTTTGGATATGGATTTTTTTCAAGTTAGTCATGCTTAGGCCGGAGATTGTTCATGCATGCGATTTAGAGACCGTGCCACCCTCTTATATTTACAAGATACTATTTGGAAAGAAACTAGTTTTCGATGTATTTGATAGATACGCAATGACACACATTGCTTACTCATCTAAACTTGTATACTCTTTAATCAATTCGTTAGAAGAATATTTGGCAAAGAGATCAGACGTACTTATAACCGTGTCACACCCGCTTTTAAAAACATTTCAAAAAAAACCGAAACATTGTTCCATAATACTGAATTGTCCACAGAATCATAATGTAGAAAGAAGAAAGCCAAATAAACAGCCGTTTACTCTTGTTTATACTGGTCTCATCGTAAGAAACCGAGGGATAGAAAGAATAATCGAAGCAATAAAGGACCAGAATGAAGTAGAACTGGCAGTAGCAGGCAGAGTCATAGATGAAGAATTTTTCAATCAGATTTCAAAGCTTCACAATGTAAAGTATAAGGGAGAACTACTACCTGTTGACGCATTAAAATTAGAAGCAATTTCTGATGTGATGGTTATTCTATACGATTTGGCTATACCAATTAACAACTTTTCAATGCCTAACAAATTTTTTGAGGCAATGATGTTCGGAATACCGTTGATAACAAATGTGGCCCACGAATTAATTGATGAAATTAGATGTGGTATTAAAGTAGATTACAATGATTTAAAGCAGATAAAAACTGCCATAATCAGATTGCGTGATGATAATGAACTTCGAAAAATGTTAGGAGCAAATGGACGAAGAGCGTTTGAGCAGAAATACAACTGGAACGTCATGGAACAAGAATTGTATAGAATCTATGATAGTCTGTTGAACAAATAGGTCTGTTGGGAAATGACTGACTCTAACGAAATTCAAAAGGAATCAAATCTGTTATCAGTTATTTTGTCGCCTTTTGTAATTTGTGAATTTAGGTGAATGACTTGAAAATCTTATTCTTTTTACACTTTCCAAATCCATTTCCTGGAGCTGCGTGGACTAGGATATCATTCTTTGCAGATTACTTTAATAGAAAAGGACATACGATCTCTATCGCTGGCGTATTTTCTTTTAAGAGTTTTAGTAGAGCTGGTGTGGGCAAGTGGAATGAATCAAAAATTTTCAATACGACCCCAATTATAATGGCAACTAACATATTTGCATTAATATTCAACCATGTTTCTTCATTTTTTTCTTCTATGGTATTGATCATATACCTAAGACCAGATATAGTTATAATCTCTGTTCCAAATGGTGACTGTGCTTTAGGTTCTTATCTGGCAGCGAAAATCTTTAGGAAAAAAATATTGATAGATTACAGAGATGAGTGGGAGGATTATATTATTAAGAGAACAGCATCTGAAATTTACAAGCGATCATACAAATTTCTTAAGACTCTCATAACTAGATGTTATATTAATAGCGCTCAAGTTGTAACTGTAACAAATGCAATTGCTAACAGTCTGATAGACAGGGGAGTAAGGAATGTCAAGATTATAGCTAATGGCGCAGACACTAATGTTTTCAAACCTTATGATAAATTGAAAACAAGACAAAGGCTAGGTTTTGATGAAAGCGATTTTATCATTTTGTATAGTGGAGTCATAGGAGAATACTATAAACTTGACATGGTAGTTAGAGCCTTGCAGAAATTAATTAACAAAGTGCAGAATGTAAAACTACTACTAGTTGGAGGCGGTCCTGATCTCCAAGGAGTGTTGAATTTATCTGAAGATCTAGGCATACGTAATCGAATTTTTTATCTTGGTCCAAAGTCTGACAAAATTGAGCTAGCCGAAATACTTTCCGCTGCAGATGTGGGAGTAATTCCATATGATGCTAATCCACTATGGAAAAATTCTCTACCCGCAAAGGCGTTTGAGTATTTTGCATGTGGTCTTCCTGTGGTTGCTACTGTTTATGAAGACTCTACACTTGGCAAATTAATATTTGAAAACAAAATAGGTCTAGTATCAGATCCTGAGAATGTTGAGACGTTAGCTGATTGCTTGGAAAGAATATGTGTTGATAACTCCTTTAGAAAAGATGCTGGTAAAAGGGCAGTGATACTAATCAAAGAACGTTTTGATAGAAATAAGATTGCAGAAGAATTTCTTAATTTGATAAAGTGTTAATTAATGGAAAAAATTGAACAAAGATATTCCACAAGGAATATCATTGTAGTTGCGGTAATAGCTGAATTCTTTTCATCATTTACTCTATGGTTAGTTGAATCTTCTATAAAATATCCGCTCTTCGTTATTGAAACCCTTTCTATAATAACGATTTATGTTGTTTTGAGTAATTATGATTTCAGGTTTACTTTAAAAAAAGACCCCATAAGAAGAATTTCTCCATCTCTACTTTTGGATATCGTACTAATTTATTTTGCATCCGTTTTAATTGTCTTGAATCAATTTAACATAACGGAAAGTACGATTAGACTTGTCTTAGCGTTTATTTGTACATCTGGTCTATCAGGATATGCTCTTTTAAATGTCTGTAGGCTAACAAAATATTTCTCAAAACTGGAGATTTTAGTTTTATCTTTTCTTACAAGTTTTGCTTTGTCCGGATTCTTTACATTGGTTCTTTTGTGGAGTGATGAAAGCATTCGAAGTATTGTCATACCTTTTATGTTCATCCTACTTGGTATCGCATCATATCTAACACATCTTAAGATTAAAGATGTTCCATCGTTAAAGATCAATTCTTTATCTAAGAATATTGACATTCTGCCCATAATACTGTGCATCGTATTTTATGCGATATCTTTCTACTATATCTACCCAGAATTTACTCTTCTGCATGCCACCGACATATCTAGGTATTATAAAGATGCCATAATACTTTCCAGAACTCCTGATCTCTATACTGGATTTGACTATATTCTATTCAACTCCTTTAGTTCTACATTAAACATTCTTTCGGGATTACCCACTATTACATCATTTCTTACTATTCTAACAACATTAAGTTCCGTTTTACCCATATCAGTCTACGTCTTTGCAAAGAGATTCCTTGCAGATATAGACAGAAGAATCCCAGCAATTTCAATTGTGTTTTACACAATTTTAAGTAATTTTTCATTTATCATTTTCACTCGAATTCAGATCTTGGGTCGAGAAGGTACTGAACTTGGTTTACTTCAATTTGTGGGGAATAAATCATATAATGGTTCGGAATATTTCGTACAACCTTTTCTCTGGTTTGCCCCAATCACTGTCGCCTTTATCATGTTTATTTGTGCATTTCTCTTACTGAAAGTTCAGAATATTCCAAAGTCAAGGTTTGTTCCACTGTATACTGCTTTGATTATGTCTATGTATTTTGTCCACGTAGCAGATCCTATAATTTTTGTTGCAATCTTAGGAGCTTATTCCATGGTATCGAAAAGCAAGTCGTTACGGCTTGATGATGCTTTATTGTCTTCGTTTATCGCATTTATTCTAGCTGCTGCAATTCATGCGTATACTTTGATTTTCTGGACTTCTCCCCTGAGAGTTTCCGGAATTAGCCTTCCAGCTATGTTGCCAGTGATTTTACCAATACTGTTAGTTAGCATTTCTATGTTTTGGAGACGTACAATATTGCACAAAATCCATTTGCCCATGAAATTTGTTGGTAGCAAGAAATTTTATTACACTTTGTCTACGGTATTGGTCGCTGTCTACCTTTCTGGTTTTTTAACATGGTTCGTTATTAATGACTTTAATGTTTGGTTAGTTTCCGATATATACTCTGTTCCTTGGTTCATTTACCCTCTTACGCTCGGCATAGTTGGACTGCTTGCCCTAATTGCCATACGACACTTTGGATACATTTTGCCCAATAGCTCAATCGCACTCCTTTTTGGGTCAATCGCACTCTCAGTCTTACTTGCTAGGGTGATTTCCTTTGTGAATCTTAACTTCACATTCTCAGGTTATTTTGAGAACAGGATTCTTTGGTACACTTTTCTTTTTCTTGCTCTTTTAGCTCCTTTACCACTCATCAAACTAATGGATCAAATATGTGTGAAAAGAAAATTCTTTACAATTATCGGTTTCTCCGTAATCATATCTCTTATTATTGTTTTAGGTTTTTCTTCAACCGTTTCGCAATTGGAATATTGGGTTCAATTTAATAAGTTACATACATTAACACAAAAAGAATTTCTGGCTACAGATCATCTAAAACACATTTTACAACACGACCCTCGAGCCTTCACCATAGGGTTATCAAATTCATCCAACTACGCTATCACGTTTGCTGCTTCTCCGTATCAGTGGCCAAATCCTGAAGTTATTGTCTACTCAGAAAGGCCAGAGATTCCCCTATTTTCGTTAAGTGCTCATGGTCTTCCTCATGCATATATCTACACGAATAGTTCAGATTTTGACATGTTGAAGCCCCAAAAGAGCTGGTTATTTTATCATCTTCTTCCTATACTTCCTATTGTTTTTTCAAATGACGAAGTGACAATTTACAACGCGACACATGTCTCATATCCACGATCTAATTCAGATACCCACGTGCTCGTCCCAACTAGCCCTAGCGCAGCATCTAACTCTTTATTTTATGCATATGATATAATTTCCTTGCATGATCGTAACTATACTGTCATGTTTGACAGAGATCAAAATGCGCTTACGGGGAAAACTGTGATACTAAGCTATGACCCACCAAAAAATAACAACTACAAACTAGACAGCTCAAGTCTGCGAGAAACATCAGACTATATCTCGTATGTGAAATCCGGGGGAAATCTGATTGTACTTAATACAAATGGATATGGTTCTATATCTAACGTTTTATTCAATTTAGGGAATTCCTCATATGAAGCAAGTAAAATTGTACTGCCTTCTGCCGATTCCTTACCTGTGAATGTTATAGTGCCTACATCTACTACCAAAAATGTTACGTTATCAGGTTTCTACACTTCTCCACAAAACAAGTCATCAATTTTTATCGCAGATAAAATTGTTGGTCTTGGTAAAATTACATATGTGAACATATATCCAATAATCTCAGGCTTCAATGATAATAGAATAGACAAAACTGCATTACACAAAATATTTGACAGAATATCAGATCTAATTGACTTGAATACAATCAATCCTGATTTACGAACGGATGATGTCAAAGGTAATTTTAAAGAAATGATTGGAAATGGTAATGTTGCTATTAATTCCAGCTCACTTATTTTTCCATACGATCAATTTACTGATATGACAATACGAAATAATGATAAGGAAATATCAATTACAAACGTCACAAAATTGAATATCAATGGTTACCATTATGCTATTTTGCATGGAAATCATATTTCTATTGCTAAGGGAATGGGTTTATACGGAAATGCAAGTCTAGCTAATTCGCTAGATATATTTTTTAAAAATAATGCAACAATAGCAGTAGTATCAGATAATAACAAATCATCTAATTTTGATAATGTTTCTAACATTTTCATTCAGAATAACAAACCAATACAAGTATATTTATGGCAACCAAAAATAAACATTAATGGTAACGCTACTTTCAAACAATTCTTGGGGACATTTGGACTTGGAAATACAGTCTATGCCCGCCAGGACATCAATGTTTCAGGCAATATTTCTTGGACATTGTTTATGTCTGATGCATACACCTATGTTCGCGATATATCTGTAAGCGGCCCTGCTCAGCAAATTTCCCATAAATATCAATACAATGAAGTTGGATCTGTAATTCCATCATTCTCAAAATTCAGATTCGAATCTCTTCCTATATTAGTGGATGGGCTGTTATTCAGTCCATTCTTAGTAGCAGCTATTCTCCTTTTATTTGGAAAGTCTAAAAACATGTCGGTGAAGCAAATTTAGCAATACAAATCTAGGAAGGGGAGCAGTTTACCTTCTAATTGAGAACCTAGTCGGAATGTTTTCCGGCTACGTTTTCTGGTTTATTATTTCAAAATTAACTACCGCAGCAATAGTAGGTACATCCTCTGCAGTCATATCTATGACTATAATTTTCATAAACGTTGCAACTATGGGTATCCCAATTGGAGTTGAACGATTTTTAGGGAGAAGTTTTTCCGAAAAAAAATTGGGAAATGCTAAGCTCTTTGTTGAAGCATCTACGGTCCTTGTGTCATTTGGAACTTTGGCATGTTGTGTTGCTATTCTAATTTTCAGGAATCTAATACAGAGCGCTTTTAAAATTGATTCCAGTTTGATGGTTGTTGCTGTTCTCCTAATATGTTCGGCTAGCATCTACAATCTATTTCGTTCGGTAATAATCGCCTCTCTTAAGACAAAAAGCCTACCTTTGATAATGATCATTTCTACTGGCGCAAAGATAGTACTAGCTATTGTGCTAGTCCTAATGGGTATGGGGTCATTCGGTATTACCATCGGTTATGCTTTGTTCTCAATTTTGGGATCGATTCTTCTTGTTATTGTTGTAATGATGATTTTCAAAGGGTCAAAGAATAACGCTGATCTCAAGTTAAAGCAATCTTTTAAAAAAATTCTAGAAGCGAGTATGGCAAACTGGATTCCAGCACTAATTGCAACGCTAAGCTCCCAGTTAGGTACAATAGTCGTGTTTGCATCAAATGGAGCAAGTCAAGCAGGTGTGTATTTTATTGCTTATTCTATAGTTACAGCAATAGCTTCTATTGCATCAGTTCTCTTTACTATTGCATATCCAGCTCTAAGTGCCATGGATGATGGCAGGAAAACATTTGTAGGGAGAATCATAAAAATGAGTGCAATAATTGCAATGCCTTTCTCCGCCTCAGCCTTTTTCTATTCAAAAGAGATCATGCAATTGTTTGGACCAAGTTATGCCGATGGTTCTTTCTTATTACAGATAATGGTGCTGGCTACATTACCTGGCCAAATTGCATCTGGTGTTAGTACACTGGCTTACTCATATGGTAAATACAGACAAGTACTATCAATAGGCACAACCGGAAACGTTGCTCGTATCATACTCTTTTTCATAATGGTTCCAATGTATGGAAGTATCGGTGCAGCTCTTAGCTATACACTGAGTACAATTGCTAGTCTGATTATGTCTATTTACATTTCAAGGAAGATAGGATTACATATTTTCTGGAAAATAATTGTACTCATACATATAGTGCCATTTGGGTTGGCATTTGTTCTAAGCCATTTTCAGATAAACTTCATTGTCGGTACGATCATTACACTTGTTTCATCTTACTTACTTCTTATGAGATTACATATTATAACTAGATCGGATGTCCAGGATTCCGTAGGAGTTCTTCCTGGCAGTATTGCGAATTCAACACTTAATTTATTGAATAGAATTGGTAAAAAACTGGATTCATCTTACTAGATATTGTTGCAACAATGCTAGATGGTTTATCATCTATTGATTTTACACTAATTAGGAGATAATCTTGGATGATTTAGCAACGACCGATAAAGTTTCAGAAAGTTTTGAATCTGAAATTCGGTGCTAAATTTTTCAAGATATGTCTCTAAACAGCGTACTGACATACGTTTGCGTAGGTCATCATCTGTTAGTATTTTGATGAGTTTCTCCGCTAAGATTGCAGAATCACCCGCCTTAAAAAAAAAGCCATTGATCCCGTCTTCCACTGTTTCCTCATTTCCTCCCACCATAGAAGCTACTACAGGTAATCCAGAAGCCATTGCCTCTAAAAGTGCAACTGAATGACCTTCTACAAATGAAGGGAGAACGAAAGTGTCTGCCGCATTATAATATGGAGGAAGCTTGGCTGGTTCCAGGTACCCAAGGAATTTTATATTCTCACCAAGGCCGTATGAAGCCACAAGTGATTCCATTTTTTCCCGCTCTATGCCATTTCCCACAATAAGAACAAAAAAGTCCGGTGTCCGTGAATATAGAATTCTGCAAGATTCGATAAGTGTGTAAATGCCCTTTATTTTAACCAAATTCCCCACATACAATATTACTTTCTTGTTAATGGGAAGATCTAGTTTCTTTCTTGCCATCAATTTGTCTCGTACCGAAAAAAGACTTTCATCACACGAATTATAAATAATCATAACTTTATTCACATCTGCTCCAGCATTTAGAGCAAGTGATTTCGAAAACTCTGAAACTGCTATTATTTTTTTAAACCGAGGTAATGCAAATTTCCTAACAAGACGCATTAATTTTCCAGGTGCAACTAATTCACCTCTGTGCACAGTGGCAATGATAGGAATATTCTTGAGTTTGGCCACAATTATCGCACTACTGGAAAAAAAATCAGGCGCTTGAACATGCATAACATCTGGCTTTATTTGATTTACCAATCTCATCATGGAAAATAAGAAGAATTTTCCTCTTCTTATCCCTTCCATCCGATATATCGTAATAGAATCTTTTGAGGTAACTGGTTCTTCTTCTCCTACGAGAGGAACTATCAATGAGACCTTAACACCAAATTTTGCAAGACTCTTTGCAAATAAATAAATAAACGTACCAAAACCAGGTTGGTTCTTGTTTGGAAACCACGAAGTGACAATACAAATATTCAGATTTTCTCCAGTTTTATTTTTCATTAACAATCACCCGGCATTATCTTCAACTTGTTCAACAATTTCATATATTTCTGTAATTTATTAAAGTAATCTCATGTTAGTCCATGATGGCAAGCTAAATTTGTCACTTAACGATCTTAATTAATTTCTGTACAAGTTTAGTCCAAAACAATTTATAGACTAGCAGTAAAAAGTCCAGCTGATTCTTTCTATCAGAAGGTGCATATTGACCTTTTAGACAAATTGTACAAAATGACTCTAGAGCCCATTTTCAAAAAATACCCGATAAGTGGCAATTGTATAGAGAATCACATGTAAATAGTCCCCCTTTAAAATAAATCAATACATTTCCACCACTAGTTTGCCCACTTTCTCCTACTTTTACTATTCTTGGCCAGTGATGCAATTAATTCCTTAATGGTTTTGGATGTTTGACCATTGCCAAAAATTGGCTTTAAGGTACGTGACGGTATCCAATCCCTCACAGCTTTAACAATCTTTTTAGTATGAACGCCGGTAAGAATATTCCAACCACCCTCTACAGTTTCTACCCATTCTGTGTTGTCTCGAATTGTTATGCAAGGAATGGACAAAAGATATCCTTCTTTTTGTATTCCGCCCGAGTCGGTTATTATCTTTCTGGCATTTTGCATTAACTTTATGAAGTCAATATACCCTACTGGTTTGATTAATTTCACATTTTGGCATTTCTTAAGACGTTCATACAATTTTTTTTCTTTTAGTATTTTCTCTGTTCTTGGATGGATTGGAAATACTATTTGTGTTTCCGACAGTGTCTCGAATGCACTGATGACAGAGATTAAGGGATTCTCAGAGAAAGTATTTTCGGCTCTATGCATTGTGAAAAGAACATATGACTTTGGTTCAAGTTGAAGCTTATACAGAATTTTTGATCTTGACGAAAGCCTGACAGCTTCATTCACTATTTCGACCGAAATGTCACCGGAGTAAATTATCTGTCCAGTTACGTGTTCTCTATTCAAGTTCTTGACAGCGGTCTTTGTTGGCGCTAACAGATATTCGCTAATATGATCTGTCAACACTCTGTTATTCTCTTCAGGCATGCGTCTGTCGAAACTTCGCAGGCCTGCTTCTACATGTGCGACCTTTATGCCACATCTATCTGCCGCAAGAGCACCTGCAAAAGTAGAATTAGTATCACCGTAAACAATTACTAAATCAAAGTCTGACGACAGAAAAATTTTCTCAAGTTTCTTAATCATTTCACTGATCTGAAAGCAGGCAGTACCTGAACCTACATCTAGATCAAAATTAGGCTTTGGTAAATTGAATTCTTTAAAGAAAACCTCGGATAATTCGTAGTCATAGTGCTGGCTTGTGTGTATTATGCTATGATCAAAGATTTTGCTTACGGCTTTATGAATAGGAATCAGTTTGATGAAATTTGGTCTGGCCCCTACTACCGATGCAATTTTCATAAATTATTTTTATAGACATCTGTGTTTAATAGTTATGTAAGTAAAAGGTATTAGATACCGCTTTTGCTGATTAGCAATAAATACTAAATGAAAATTCATACGCAAAACTTATGGTTATCAGGTATTCTGGAGATATCATAAATGAAAATTATAATTACACTCATCGGACTTTTATTTTCATCCACCTTTCTGTTTATGGGAACGTTTGCCCAAACTACAAATTTGCCAAATAATTTCGGAACAATCGTATATCAAAGTAACAACTATTATTATGCACAAGATTCCAAAAACAACATACTTACCAGCAGTGGGGTACCTGAATTTGTAATTAAGACTGCTCTTGACAGAGGAGGTGACATATACATAGCAGGAGGCACATACAATCTATCACCAAATTTTTCAGGATTTGATCTTAAATATGGTACGCATTTGAAGATGGCACCAGATACTAACATTGTAGCCCCATCTGGCTATATCGGTCATGTATTCAGATTTAGCAATGGAGTAGGGCAGTGTGTAATGGATGGGGGTCACCTATACGAAGCAAGTCCAGTAAAAAGGAACTGGATCGGAATAATGATGCAAGGCGGTACAAATGGTGTTTTCTTCAATTATATCGAGAACATGGTCATAACTGATCCTTATATCGTAATTGATTTTAATGCGAACACTGCACAGTGGGTAAACGCGAATACCTTCGTTAACATCAAAGGTTGGGATTATGTTAGGGGCATAGAATTTGATTTCCAAGGTACACCTAACGATGGTGGCGGTTTTTCCTACAATGCTTTCAGAGATTTGCAGTTTGAAAGTGGTCCCATGACTACTTATGGTGCGAAGGATATCAAACATGGATACAATGCCTTTTACAATGTTCAGTTTTGGGATTTATTACCGGGCGCAATAAGTTCTACCGTTGATTCGTCTGCAGATCATACTATAATTATTGGCGGACAAATGACATACCAAGGTTTTGTAGATAACGGGAGAAATACAATAATTTTAGACGCAGGGCATACCAAGATTATATCAAATTCAACAATACTTTTGGCGATACTTAATGGTACATATCATCATCAAGTGAACATGCCACCTCTCCAGTCAAGTCAGATTTTGAATATGAGTATAATCATGCAACCGACCAGTGGATTCATGAGTGGGAATAAAGCCCAACTTTCCGTGTCAGCTGGGAAACCCATTACAGTAAATATCTTCGGAACGGTAACCAATCCTAAGGGAGGTTCAGTGCTTTTAAGCATTACAAGACCAGATGGAGTTGTTGAACAAAATCAAGCTGATGTCACGTCAGCTGGTGCTTTTTATTATCCTATGATCTTTGACAAAAATTCCCTAACTGGGCAATATAAGATAGATGGATCATATCAGAATTCCAATTTAGGATCACTCTTACTAAACGTGACATCTGATCAGGCATTATTGTCAAATCAAACTAATGGTGGCACAAATAGCGGTATGACTGCCCCACCCCAATCTAATGCAACACTTTCCGCCCGGATTAAAAATGATGCAAAATTGTGGTCTCAAGGTGAGATAAGCAATGATGTTTTTTTGAATAGTATTCGATATCTTGTCACAATCGGTATTTTAGAAAAGCCCAATGAAAGTCAGATGCCCTTGCATCAATCGGTCAGCATTCCAACATGGCTAAAAAATAACGCTGGCTGGTGGACCGATGGACAAATATCAGATAGCGATTTCTTTTCAGGAATCCAATATTTGCTTAACAATGGAATAATAAGAATGCCATGATACTACTTGTTTGGTGGTAATATTACACACCCATACGTTTCAATTTCCTTCATTGCTCCGCAATAAATCAAAGGCATATCATTAGATCCTAGGCAAGGCTTGCTACAAACTAAGGCTTCATTACGGCATCTCTGAGTATTGTATGTTGGAAAAAACTAACAAATTTCTGATTATTCAATAAATTCTCCCCATAGAGACCGACAACTATTACTTTACCCTTACCATAGCCTAGTTCGTACGTTGCTATTTTTGTATGCCATGGAGATTCCGGATGGTTGAAGGAATATGCACCATAATCCAAAATTATAATATCCTTACTATTGCTAACGTAATTCTCTTCGGCATGAGTATAATTGAAAACGTTATTTGCAAATTGCGGTGATTTAGAAGCACCAGGTATGGTTAAGAAGTTGCTGCCCACCCAGTCTCTAGTCTCGTTGAACCACCGCTCTATCACAGATCTTTTTGCTATCTTACCATCAAACTCCCAACTGTGACCTTTTACAAGTGTTATAAGACCTGTCTTCTTGTCGTGACTTATTTCTGCGTAGAAAAAATTACCGTTCAGAAAAATAATCGTTCCTCCTTGAAAGACAAAGTGTTTGTAATCGTCATACATTTTTTGTGTGAGATATTCTTCCTTCAAAAGGATCAGGACATCAAAATTATTTTTCTGATCATTCGAGAATAGATGTCCTGTCTCAACATCGTAGTCTATCAGATTCGTTACTGTTGCATTTGGTAACACAGCTTTAATTTGGTTGTGCAAATTAGCCATTGCTTTTGTATCATCATAACAATAGCAATAACTGGGATTAGCTGTCAATAGACCTAGGTCAGTTGTTATATTAACTCCTGAAGGAACATTGTCATATTTATTGTAAAAATCGTAAAAAGCATGGTAATAAGCCGAATCTGTAAAAGTTGGTTCCACAATTGCAATTCTGATATTTGGTGCATTGGAGTCGTACATAACCGCTGGCTGAGAATCTTTTCTCCCAGCTTTTGAACTCTCAGATGGTGCTGTTCCTGATGGACTAGGTGCAGGTTTAGCGGTCTGTGATGGACTTGATTGGGTTGTATTATTGTCGTGGGAAACAGAAGGGCCACCCCATGTAAACCAACTAAGTATGCCTTTCCAGATTATTGATAGGAAATTATCTGACCCAGTGGATGGGTTAGAGTTTGTACTTGGTGCAGGTGTAGCTGGCACTGGTGGTGCAGGTGTAGCTGGCACTGGTGGTGCAGGTGTAGCTGGCACTGGTGGTGCAGGTGTAGCTGGCACTGGTAGTGCAGGTTTAGCTGTCACTGGTGGTGCAGGTTTAGCTGTCACTGGTGGTGCAGGTGTAGCTGGCACTGGTGGTGCAGGTTGAGTTGTCACTGGATTAGGTGTTACTGATATGGTTCCACCAAGCCACGGATGTAACTTACAAAAATAAGTATAATTTCCTGGATTAGGAAAAATCACATGATTTTGTCCAGGATAGATATAGCCACCTTCGAAAAGATTGCTTAGAGAGAAAGAGCCATTATCCAAGACCTTTCCACTTATTACAGTATGGACAGTTGAGTCAGTATTTATCCAAATGATTTTTGTTCCCTGATGAACAACAATGGCTGGAGGAACAAAATTTAATTTGTTTTCTTCTGAGGATGCTCCAAATGGAATAAAAATGCGAGCTTCTGTGTATGGAATGTTAGAAATATTTATGTCAAAAGAGAGTAGTGTTTTGTTTGGATCTCCTTCGTAGTATGCATTTAAGACGTACTTACCGGATGAAAATGTATCTGGGATAACAAAAAATCCACTAAAGATTCCAAATCTATCTGCCGCAGCATGAAAGTCGCTGACTACGTTTTTAGCAGGATCAGTTATTTTCATTATAACTGAAACACCCTCGCTTGAATGATTTACCTTCCCGTAAACATTAATTGTTTGACCTTGTTCGTAAGTAGAGTTATCTATACTCATAGTCATGATAGCGTTAGATTTGTTAATATTGTAAGGTTGAAAGTAACCACTTTTTTCATAAGAGGTCTGACTGCCATAGATTCCAAGTACCAAAATCATGGGCAGTATAAAGTAGAGAATTTTATTCATAGTCTTCCGTGTCATTTCTATTTTCTAGTAAAAGCAGTTAAAAATATAGGCGTTATTCCACAAAAATACAGATAGTACAGGTAAAATTTATCTAGTAAATTGTTTCCAAGCTCCTCAATATTTTTATAGAGTGCTTTAATGGATAATGAAAGGTCTGGGTATAATGAGAAAAATTCACACTCTATCCATATTTGCGGTTCTAGTATTTGTCATATCATTTTCAGTTCCTGGAGTTTTCGCTGCTCCATCATTATCACCACCTTCTCCACTTATGGGCCCAGTTGGTAGCACAGTAACAATTTCAGGTATCGGCTTTACAGCAGGAAATACTGTTTATGTATTTTTTGATAATACGCGTGTGGATTCAGTAAGCGTAGCTTCTGATGGTTCAATTAATATTTCATTTCCAGTACCATCAACAACACTAGGTCCACATACGATTTCCATTTCAGATAATCCAAATTCAATCAATTTATTAGCTTCCACACAATTTACAGTAACTTCACCACCGCCATCAATTCCAGAATTTCCATTTTCCTTTAGCTTGGTAATTATTTTTGTTGCTGTTGCAGCAGTGTACATAGTTATCAGACAAAAGATGACAACAAACTTCAAGCCTTTTTAGCTACAACTCTATCGTTTGGTATTGCTGGAATATTATTCCAGTTTTACTGGTTTCAAAAATTTCTTGTTCTATTATTTTCTATTTTATGACACTGACTTTAATTTGAAAGCTTTTCCAAGTAAATTGGAATTTATTCCTTTGAAGCTTTGTATCCTTAATCTTAGATATGATTCCAGCTAAAGATTGTTCACTCAAGTATCTTCAGAGTGTTTCCACTGGAAACGCATATAACATTAAGTATGTCTGTTTTTGACAGAACAGCCCCAGTCTAACTAAGGTTGAACGTATAAGTTTTCATTAGCAAAAATTTTTAGAAAATAGGTTTACAACAAAAATGCCTCCTAGGGCTGTTCAAGCCAAAAAATACGACATATGATTTGGTTTTGTATTTTTGAAATACATATCCCGCCTTATTATCTCATTTGTGATTATTTCCACACGAGAGAAATGCAAAACATCAAGAATATAGTAGCAATGGTATTTGCAGCAATGTTTGTTTTTTCCACTGTTCCACACTCATATGCGGATATAGCCAGCGTTGATATTGAAAAACCAACCTACCTTGACCACAAGTACAAATCAGACCCGTATCTTTGTGTCTATTCAGATAATCCAAGAGACTTGAAAATAGCACAAATTGCAATTAGTGACTGGCAGAATCATCTTAGAGATTACACTAAAAACTATAACGCTTGGAATATCAAAATCGGAATAAACGAGCAAGACAGGTCGCAATGTACAGCAGAGATAATCTACTCGCCTTATCCTAATACTGACAAGTTTGATAGTATAGACAATGCTTGGTGGAATGAAAAAGTTACTGACTCTAAGGTCTTGGGTTTAACATATACCTTCTGGGATAGAGCGTGGGTCTATGTCTTTACATCACAGTACTATTTCCCAGAACAAACACAGATGGTACAAGATAGTAGCGGAAAATTAAGACCAGTCCCATCCACTTTTGTATCCTTATCTGATAGACAGATACTGTCTATAACCGATCATGAGCTAGGACATGTATTTGGAATAGTACATGATGACGATAATCCAACTAGTGGTTCAGCCATGTCTCAGGGATTAGAAAATGCAAATACTGCACATGTTACAGACAGTGATGTTGCACAAGTAGTTAAGAAATATGGAAACACTGGCTTTATCGGCTAGAAACACTTGCCTTTGAATGTTGTAACATTCTGAAGGACCCATTTTGAACAAGATATGTTGTTTCCAACTTTGCAAATCAGCATGGAACATTAATTATCAAGTAAAATAAATTCATCACGTAACGTTAATTATCAAGGGAAATAAATTCCAGCGTGTCTGGGAAGGGTCAAGGTATGGTCATTGGGAAAATTTCCATTCTTCCCATTCTTGCAGTTATAATTTTGTCTGTTAGTTATCAAGAAGCGTATGGTATAACATACCAGTCAACACTTGGGACAACGGGAGTTTCAGGTACTGACAACTCTCACTTTAATGCCCTTATCGGGGTCACAGTAGACTCGTCAGGTAAGATCTATGTTTCTGACGAAGACAGTCACCGCGTCCAGATATTTGATTCCGCTGGAGCATACCTGTCAACAATTGGGATAACAGGAGTGCAAGGTTCTGACAACTCTCACTTTAGTTTCCCATCTGGTATCGCAGTAGGCTCTGGTAAGATCTATGTTACTGATACAGATAATCACCGCGTCCAGATATTTGATTCCGCTGGAGCATACCTGTCAACAATTGGGGTAACGGGAGTGCAAGGTTCTGACAACTCTCACTTTAGTTTCCCATCTGGTATCGCAGTAGACTCGGCAGGTAAGATCTATGTCGTTGATTCACTCAATCACAGAGTCCAGAAATTTGATTCTGCCGGAGGATACCTTTCAACAATTAACATTTCAAGCATTCCAGATGAAGAGCAATCTGGTGTAGCAGTGGACTCGGCAGGAAAAATCTATGTTACTGATACCGATAATCATCTAGTCAGGATATTTGATTCTGCTGGAGCGCCCAAGTCAACACTTGGAACATCAGGAGTGACAGGTTGTGACAGCTCTCACTTTAATTTACCAGCTGGTGTAGCAGTGGACTCGTCAAAAAACATCTATGTTGTTGATTCAAACAATCACCGAGTCCAGATATTTGATTCCACTGGAGCATATCTGTCAACAATTGGTGAAGCTGGCGTTTCAGGTCCTGGCAACTCTCAATTTAAATTCCCATTTGGTATCGCAGTAGACTCGTCAGGTAAGATCATTGTTGGTGATTCATTTAATTTCCGCGTCCAGATTTTTTCAACACTTGACGGATTAGGAGGAATTGGTACACCATCATGTCCTACGCAGCTTCGTTCAGGTGGTGATCCTCTACCAAGTAAAATAAAACCATCCTTTGGCGGAGTTGGAAATATGGTATTTACTGATGGTCTTACACTTGATGGAAAAGTTTATGATCTTAGCAAGTTTGCACAAAATATTCCAAAGACCATTGCAGATGTCGGGCAGCCTATAACAATTAAAATAAAAGAACAGCTATCACATGGTCCATCAGATTGGAAGTATGTTGCAGTCTACATGAACTTTGAAGGCAAGGATCCGGAAACATACAACGCACATTTGGTTTTAAGTGTTGACAAAAATGATGGGCAAAAAATTTCTGACCCCAAAGGTTACATCAAAAATTTTATAGTAACAACAGATCTTGACTCTAAATACGTCTACACAACGTTCAGCTTTACTGCAGCAAAGGCAATGGCTGACTCTAGCATGATAGTTTCTGCATGGGACGGTCACGCTAGAGTCAATAGTGTCCATGTTGGGGGTGCAATTCAATTCGGGCAGGACCCCATAGTACAGCCTCATACCCTCCCCAGCTGGTTACACCAATACACCAACGTTCGCGATGCTGATTTTGCGGTAGAAAATGCAGGATATGTAAAACCAGAATTGTTTGCACACATTTCAAACACTCAGCAAGTGTGGAATGAGCCAAACACAGGTCATGTACTATGGTTCTTTGACACATTAAATGGTCAAGTCGCAATCCTATCATATGACGCAAGTGGAAACATGGTATGGCATAAAGAGCAGATACTAGAAAAAGCACCAGTAGTAACAACTACATCATCTTATTCAGGTCAGCACTTGGACAGAAATAACGACTTTGAAATGCAGAGTGCAAAAAATAGTGAAGAATTAAAGGCATTACAAACATTAGAAAGATCAAATTTTCATGACTAAACTTGCACTTTTACATGCCAAAAGATGACATTTAGATAAGAAATTGAGAGTGGCAAAGTACTAGGCTAAATCTTGATGATTTATCTGCGCCTGTGGCTTTTTGAGAATCCATCTAAGCGACAGCCACCAAAACAAACTAATCAGCGATAAAAATATGATGGTACCAGCGTACGTATGATCTGTTTTTAGAGCATCATAACCAAATGCAAAAGCGACATACCCTAAGAATGCAATTCTTAACATGTTTGCAAGAAATATACTAGTGGCACCTAGTACAAAAATAGTAACAAGTTTTTTCTTTGGAGCTTTGCGGCCAAGATCAATTAACATCAGACCAAATGCAGCTAGAAATACTGCAGATACATGTAAACCGGCACATATAGGAAGCACGGTTACCTGTGGGAGTTTCGAGCCAGGTGGAAAGATTATGCTAGTCCCATCTTGTGTTGCATGTATACCAAAGAAGTTTAGTAACAAGACGGTGAACTTGGTTGTCAATTCCGCAAGCATCATGGCGTATCTAGAATTTAGTATGTACTGGTCCCATCCTCCAACTGAAACAATCCAAAACACCAAAATGCCAATTACAATGAATGTCAAGACTTTTTTGATTGACTGCAAAGCCTTTATCTTAGAAAGTGAAAGGTGAAATCCAAATCCAAATGATACTACCCCTAAGGGGATAAGATATTCTGTATTTTTAGACACTGTAATTGTAGACTCGTACACAAGGTAAATAATAAAAGATAGTGCAATCAATGTTAAACCAAAAACGGTTTTCAGACCAATCCGCTCAACTGTGAAAGCTTTCAATTTGTTTTGGTTAGATGTGACGATTATTATGTTTTCTAATAATTGTGTGTGAGGTCTAACTGACACCATATCTTTTAGGCAGTATCAACTGATAAGAGATTTTCATTTTTGGAAATAACTGACACCAGATCCAAAAGCCAAATATGCTACCTCCTAGTAGACAAAACCTTTGATGGAACAAGACGAACGAATTCAAATTAACGTATTTGATGCAGAACAAGGAAATGCACTATACGAGCAGAAAGAAAAGATGCAAAAAATGACGCAAGAGCTCTTAAAATTTGGATTTGCCCCAAACCAAGCCAAAGTATACATCTATTTGGGCAAATATGGTCCAAAAACGGCATCCGAGGTATTCAAAGCATTACAGTTACCAAGAAGCGAGACTTATTTTATTTTAAATTTATTACAGAATAAAGGAATCGTCACTACAGAATTTTCTTCTCCTACAAAATATTATGGCCTTCCATTGGAGCAAGCACTTTCATTATTGGTAAATACAGAAAAAGAAAAGCTTAGTGTGCTAGTGAAGAAACAAGAAGTTTTGAAAAAATTGTGGGATACAATTCCCTCATATACTGTTGAAAAAGACGTTCCCAAAAATGAAAAGCTGCAGACCATTCAAGGGGTAGAATGCATTTATTCCAAGGTGAAAAACCTAATTGAAAGTGCAAAAGAAGAAATTCTGATTTTTTGTAGTGAAAAGGATCTTTCTGGGTTTTATCATGCAGATATTCTTGACATGTTAAAAGATTCCCTTAAAGTTAAAATCATTGTTTCTCCAGCAGAGAAAACTCCAAGCTTCTTTGACGAGCTAAATAAGAAGGTAATTAGACTATTACCAACTAGCTCTACTGAGAACCAATGTTATGTTATAAAAGATAATGACGAGGTCTTGCTCTTCTTAAGAAATACCATACACCCATCAAACAATCTTTTTGCGGTTTGGTCTGATTCAAAATCATTGATAGATTCTATGCATGCATTATTTACTTATTCATGGAGCAATGCCAAGGTGTGTCGCTGATGAATGTGTTTTCTGGAAATGAGCTGAGCTTTGTTTATAAAATGGGGAGGTGGAAATAGAGACATGGAAAATAGAAGTATGCCCACAAGAAATGAGCTGCTGGTAATTGCCTTAGAAGACGCGCTCAACGAGATGGGCGAGCCTACGCTAGAGATAGTAACTAATAGGCTCTTTCAGCAATATCGTTGCAACCTGGTTGACTGCCTAGAACACCCGGATTATCTAGGAAATGTGCTCAAAGAGACGTTTGGATACGCACAAATTGCAGTCGTGGAAAAAATCAAGAAAAACCTGGGCGAATTTGGTTCTGAGAGGCCAGTAGAAGAGTTCCTCAAAGTAATAGCTAAATAAAAATTGGAACCCAAAGCCAGGGGAATTAAAACTAGAAAATTTTTAATTTCTTCTTTACTTTGTGTCGGTTTTATTGTCATGGCAGCAAATTTTGCTGGCAAGAGTTTTGCTACAACAACCACAGATCTTCTATTCTTACCTGTATCAGGGATACTGTTTGTCCTTGCAATCATTATATCAATTAGATTCAAAGGAAAGGGAAATTTTGGCAGCGCTTACCTCTTTTTTGCAGGCTTTGCCGGGTGTTGGTTTACTGCTGAATTGGTTTGGATGACTAATGAACTTTATAATCAATTAAAATTCTTGCATTATGTTAATGACTATCTGTATCTTTCTGGTTATCCTTTCTTATTGTTATTTGCAAGATATTATTTAAAATCTATAGAATCTGTAATCTCACAAAAAATGTTGGCATATGCTTTTTTGTCAACTATTGTATTTTTTATTCCAACATTTTATACCACATATTCTTACAATCCAAATGCCACTTTGGTGCAGATACTATGGGCTGGAATTTATCCTCTCTTAGACGCAATTTTGTTATTTCCCACCGTTCTAGGAATGATATTATTTTTCAAAGGAAATGTGAGTTTTCTATGGTCTCTAATGTTTATTGCTGTTTTACTAAACATCATTGCTGATTCAGGTTTTCTCTATTTGGATGTGAACAGATCATATTACTCTGGAAATCCGATTGACATTTTGTATCTATGGTCTTATGTTCTGTTTTCTTTTGGCATTTACAGTCACATCAAGATATTCAAAAAACAAAAGATGAAATCTTATGGTAATTTAGACGAACTCAAGTAATTCTGAAATGGTTGTAATAAACACGTTATGGACTAAAAATAGAAATTAATCCGTTATTTTTCAAAAACATGCATTATTTGAGAAAACCTTTGTGCATTCAACTCTAGTTGGCCATTTTCTGAATATTCTACCTTCCCGACTTGGTTACATTAGGTGTAGCGGGTTTGGTTACAGTAGCGGGTTTGGTTACAGTAGCGGGTTTGGTTACAGTAGCGGGTTTGGTTACAGTTGGTGTAACAGGTTTGGTTACAGTTGGTGTAACAGGTTTGGTTACAGTTGGTGTAACAGGTTTGGTTACAGTTGGTGTAACAGGT
>Ga0209515_10001329_pt1 | contig 41857 bp, 44 predicted proteins | sample Subgroupgradi54m_FD_187454 | JGI IMG/M metagenome (GOLD analysis project Ga0209515, IMG submission 187454) | Subsurface groundwater microbial communities from S. Glens Falls, New York, USA - GMW60B uncontaminated upgradient, 5.4 m (SPAdes)... ... | reverse complement strand
AACTCGGCATCTCTCGCAGTACGTTGTACCGGAAGCTGGAACAGTGTGGGCTGAAACGACAGATGTTGCTTGGGTCAGACTAGGGCAGGTGTTGTGCGACAGGTGTCGTAGTATAGGACGGAGTAGGATAATAAAAGCCCTTACTAGGATAGGCTGACGTGGTAGAATTGTCCGATTCTGACTCTCAAGGGTCTGCGCGAAGGATGGTGGGGGAAGCACCATACGTCGCCCGCAATCCGCACAAGGGGTAACTGTTCGCCATCGGCTGCGCGATTGTGGGCAGCATCAGGCAACACGACCTGCACCAGACTGGGCAACCTGTGCAGTTCGAGATCAGGTGAACGATGGAGCTTCACGACTGAAAGAGCGATCACATCTGACGAAGGAAATGTGAACGGTGAAGAGTTGGAGGGGGATGCGTATGCGCAAACTTGGCTGGACCGTACTTGCACTATTCTTGACACCGCTGCTTTCACCCTTGATAGGGAGTGCGGAGGGACAGACGCGGAATGAAATGAGCCAGCTCAAGCACGAATTGCAGGCGTTGCGGGAGGAGGTCGAGACCAAAAATACAATGGTCAAGCGGATGCAGCAGCGCCTGGAGGCCCTTGAAACCAAGATGCAGGTGGAAATTCAGCGCCCCGTAGAAGAAAAGCTGAAAGCCCTGAAGGAAGGGATGAAGACTGAGATGGCCGCGAAGGCAGAATTCCCCAAGCTGTCGGGTGGTCAGGTGTTCTTCAAGGGTGGATATGTCCGCCTTGATGACCCGCGGCGCAACTCCCTCTTGACGGTCCAGGACGACCCCAATGACAGGAACGGTTTTAACGTAGGAGCCGGGCTGGACCTCCCCTTGATGGAGCTCTTCAACAGCACACTTCTAGGGGAAATCTACGTGGAGTACATTCAGACTCAACACACAACAGGTATCGGTACGGCTGGGACGGCAGTCGACCCGCAGGGCCGGCCTGGCGTTGTCCTCGCGGAGAAGAGGGGATTGGAAAATATTCTGACCGTGGGTATCGCTCCGAAATTCCGGTTCGATACCCTGGGCTCGATGTGGCCCTCGCTCCACTCGATCAGGCCCTGGATCATCCCCGTCGGCCTGACGTTTAATGTGAATACCCCTGTCAACAAGGCGATCACCAACATCAGCGTGGGTGGGGTGACCGGAGCAGGGGTTGAGCGTCTCTTCTGGAACAATCGACTCAGCCTCGGCGTCGATTTCCGCTACTACTGGGGTCCTGATATCCCGGACGACAATCTCGCGCGCTTCACCACCGGTGGCTATCTCGGAATCAACTTCTAACACCTCAAGATGCGAGTTGGGGAGGCACCCGCAGGGCACCTCCCCAACTCGCATCTAACGGCTACTCAGCTTGTCCCCCGGCGGCCTTCATGGTGTCGGATAGCTTCGTAGCTTTCAACTACTCACAGTGAATTACCCCCCAGCAAGCTGCGGGGTATCGTCTTCTGTTCTGGCCCGTCATTCCGTGCTTGATACGCCTGCCCCGTACTGGATACGGGGGAATCCAGTCGGGCTCTCTGGATACCGGCTTCCGGTATGACGAACTCGCGGCAAGCCGCGGGGTATCGACCCTCAACGGAATGATAGGAAGAATGTGGGATTATTCCAGAAGTGGCGGACTACTCGTTTCGCGGAGAATGGTATCTTGTGGAAGGCACAGAATGAGCAGGGGAGGACGTCAACTCCTTTTTGAGGGCCTCAACTTCCTTTTCCAGTTCTGTTAGACGCTCCAGGACGCACCGGATCGCCTTTTGGGCGGGGTCCGGCATATCAGTCATCTCCAAGTCAACTGCCTGCGAGACCCGTTTGCCGTCGCGATAGATGACCTGCCCTGGCACACCCACCACGAGCGAGTTCGGCGGGACCTCCTTCACCACCACAGAGCCTGAGCCGATACGGCTGTTGTCTCCCACCTTGATCGGCCCAAGGATTGTGGCGCCCGCGCCGATCACGACGCCGTTACCGATCGTCGGATGGCGCTTCTTTTTCTCCAGGCTGGTGCCGCCCAGTGTCACGCCCTGATAGATGGTGACATCCTCACCGATCTCACTGGTCTCGCCGATGACGACCCCGATGCCGTGGTCGATGAAGAGGCCTAGCCCGAGACTCGCGCCAGGATGGATTTCAATCCCGGTCAGGAATCGGCCCACATGCGAGATGAAGCGGCCGAGGGTCTTCAGGTTGCCGTTCCAGAACCAGTGCGCGATGCGGTGGAAGTACAGGGCATGCAGGCCAGGATAGCACACGAGAACCTCCAGCGCGCTGCGAGCCGCTGGATCTCGGTCAAGGGCCGCCCGGATGTCTCGTTTGAGTGTTGTGAACACGCGATGTTTACGATTCAGTTTCGGATGGTCACGGTCTCGTTCAACTCCCGCAGGAGCTGGTCAAGGTTGACGCCGTGGACCTGGGCACTAGTAGCAATATTGTCGTACTCAGCCGCAGAGCACCCCAGGCAGGCGACGCCGTAGCGGTTAAAGATCTGGACGGTCTCCGGGTACTGCCGCACCACATTGTCGATCTTCATCTCTGCGGTGATCCTCATCAACCTGCCTCCCTTCAGAGAAACCGCTGGTCTGCCTTGTGCCGGCTACTTATACACGAGGGCAACGTGAGCGATTCCTCAGCTCAACCGTACACTTATCATATAGGGCCAGAATCAGTCCTGGCAAGCGAATTTTTCTCGTGGGCGATTGCTGTTGACTTCCAGCCAGAGGTCCGGTAGCCTGCCGTTGCCTCCCTCCTTATGGATTGTAGATTGCCGATTTCGGAATGGAGAACAGGAGCAACTCTTGTGCCTTTGATCCGCAATCCGTAATCGTGACCGACGAAGACCCCTGGGTGGCCTCAATGAATCCGATAGCCAAGATTCACGCGGCTCTGGAACGCCATCATGGCTTCAAGAAGGCGCGCAGGGCTCTGAGCAATCCACTCGATGGCTTGATCCTTGCCATCCCTTCCCAAAAGACTCGCAAGACGCATACCCCCCTGTGTGACGACTGTCCCATCTCCAATCTCTGTCCCTCTACCCGATGAAATCGGCGTCATTCTTCGGTTTGGACGAACTGGAGCGCGACCCGTGCCTTCGGGCTGTCGAGGCGGTCGCGGCCGCCAGCAGGGTGGGCCCCCTGTATCTGGTCGGTGGGTACCTGCGTGATCTCTTGCTTGGTCGTGGCAGGGCGAGGCGGATCGACCTCGATCTGGTGATCTGGGAGAAACCGGAACTGTTCGGTCGCGATCTGGCCACGGCCCTGGAAGGCAGCCTCATTCGCCTCGAACCAGAGACGGTTCGGGCCATCGTCCGATCCCCGATCGGGGTCGAGGACAGGTCTGTAGGGATGATCGTCCAGATCGACGTCAGTCGATCAAAGGGCGAGACGATCGAAGACGATTTGGCTCTCCGCGACTTTACAGTTAATGCCATGGCCGTGAGGCTCGACCTGCCCGACCGGCAGGCGGGTCCGCAGACCGGCAAGATGGCGGCGGTCATCATCGATCCGGCGGGTGGGCTGAACGATCTAAGGGAAAAGCGCCTGCGAGCCATTGCCCCATCGGCATTCGATCGCGATCCGCTTCGCCTGATCAGGGCAATCCGCCTGGCTGCAGAGCTTGGCTTCACCATCGAGGAGACTACTCGGCGGTGGATCATCGAGCGCGCATCGCTCCTCGGGACAGTGGCCGGGGAGCGTCTGCGAGACGAGCTGTTCAGGATCCTCGATACGGTCCCCGCAGTGCCTTGGATCGAGCACCTCGACGTCCTGCAGCTTCTGAAGGTGCTGGTCCCGGAGGTCGAGGCGCTCAAGTCAGTTCCGGCAAGTACGCCGCATCGTCTGCCTCTCTGGGAACACTCGCTTCAGACGCTTGAGTCTATCGAACTGCTACTCACAAATCTTGGGCAGCTTTTTCCGGAAGACGCCCTCTGGTTACGCGAGCGGCTTGGCCGGGAGATCGAGGCGGGCATCACCGAGACCGCCATCCTCAAGCTGCTGGGGTTCCTGCACGACATCGGCAAGCCGGAGACCCGGAGCATGCTACCGAATGGTCGAGTCCGGTTCCTGGGGCACGAGCAGGCCGGACTGCCGATCCTCACTCGCCTATGCGAACGCCTTCGACTGGGTCGGCGGGCAACGAGCCTCGTTACCGACATCGAGCGACATCATCTACGGCCGATCCATCTCCCTAGCAGGGCGACGGTCACCGCCAGGGCGCAGTATCGTTTCTTCCGGGAGTTGGGTGATGTTGCCCCCGTTGTGCTGTTGCACTCCTGGGCGGATCTGCTGGCCACGATTGGTGGGGAAGCCGAGGAGTTCAGCCGGCATCAGGTATTCCTGCGCGAGGCATTCCGGTTCTACAGAACCGAGTTCCTGACAAGCCAGGTAAAGCCCATCGTGCGGGGAGACGATCTGATCGAGACGTTCGGCGTTGCGCCAGGTCCTTTCCTGGGATTTGCGCTTGATCGTCTGCGGGAAGCTCAGGCAACTGGGCTCATCAACAGCCGCGAGGAGGCTCTGGCCTACGTCCAGGAGCATCTTGACTCGTGGCAGCAGTCCTTCGAGGTGCTACCCTCTTGAGTCGCGCGCCAAAAACCATTGACAATCGTGCTCGCTTTTGTTAGACACAAAAGGGCGCGGGAGTAATTCAGTGGCAGAATGTCAGCTTCCCAAGCTGAACGTCGCGGGTTCGAGTCCCGTCTCCCGCTCCAGAGGTGTCTTCTTCCTCAGCCTCCCCAGAGCACTTTCCCTGCAGCCTTTGGGTTCGGTTGACACCGGCCCCTGTTCCACGTAGACTTAAAAAACCCAGCATAGCGACTAGCGGTCAGCAAGATCGCGTTCAGCAATAAGCCGTCAGGAATCAGCAAGATTATTTAGCTCCGCGCTGAAGGCTGCAAGCTCAAGGCGTATCTCCCGTCAAGAGGAGGTCTTATGAAAACGCTTGGTATGCTGGTCGGAGGCGGCCCCGCACCAGGCATTAATGGCGTGATCGCTGCTGCGACGATAGAGGCGCGCAACCGTGGGGTACGTGTCCTCGGCTTTTACGATGGGTTCAAGTGGCTTGCGCGAGGCGACACGAGTCATGTGGTAGAGCTCGAAATCGACGAGGTGTCCCGAATCCATTTCGAAGGGGGTTCTATCCTTCGAACGTCCAGGGAGAATCCGGCCAAATCCCCGGATACGCTCCGAAATGTAGTCGAGGCGCTTGATAAACTGGAGGTGTCATGCCTGTTGACGATCGGGGGTGATGACACCGCCTTCGCGGCGTGTCGACTGGCGGAGGTCGTGAAGGATCGGATCGCCGTCGCGCATGTGCCGAAGACAATCGACAACGATCTCCCGCTCCCGCAGGAGGTGACGACGTTTGGCTTTACGACGGCCTGCAACCTCGGCAAGGAGATCGTCAAGAATCTGATGGAGGACGCGGTGACGACGAACCGATGGTTCCTTATCACAGTGATGGGCCGACGGGCGGGCCATCTGGCGCTTGGCATCGGAGGCTCGGCTGGCGCCACATTAACGGTTATTGGAGAGGAGTTTCCAGATCCGAGGATCCCCCTTCAGGCGCTGGTTGACATCCTGGAAGGCGCGATCATCAAGCGGCGCGCCTCAGGGAAGGGGCATGGCGTGGCGATTCTGAGCGAAGGGCTGGCTGATAAACTTGATCCCACCGATTTTGGCTCGGTTGAACGGGACGGTTATGGGAATGTCCGCCTCTCGGAGCTTGTGTTGGGGCGAGTACTGAAAGAGCGGGTTACTGAAAGCCTTCGGGCGCGAGGTGTCGATGTTACGATCGTGGCCAAGGATCTTGGCTATGAGCTCCGCTGCGCTCCACCCGGCGCACTGGATATCCAGTATTGTCGCAGTCTCGGCTATTGGGCCACCCGTTTTCTGTTGGACGGTCACACGGAGGCCATGGTGACCATCCAGGGGGGGAAGATGGTCCCGATCCCGTTTCAGCAGATGTTGGATCATCGGACAGGGAAGATCCGTGTCCGTTACGTTGATATCGACTCTGAGTCGTATCAGACGCTCCGAGCCTATATGATCCGCCTGGAAGCTCAGGATTTTGAGACGCCAGGGCAGGTCGAGACGCTCGCGCATGGCGGGCACCTCGATCAGACTGAATTCGTGAGCCGGTTTGGTTATCTCGGCGATCGACGATCTTAGAAGCTACAGTGACCAGGGGGAGCGTGTTTCTCGTGAAGGAGTCAACACAATGAGATACTGGAGGCGAAGCATTCAGCGCATGATCTTCGGCGTGGTGGTCGTACTGGTCCCGTGTACGCTCTGGACGGGCCCTTCGACTTTGCTCAGGACAGGCTTGGCTGATGCGCAAGAACTCATCCTCGTGAAGGCGCTAGAGGAGGCGGAAAAAGCCATCCAAGAGGCGAGGGACTTTGAGGCGGATATCTATGCTCCGGAGGAGTTCGCCCTTGCCCTGAACTATTTGGCGGCGGCCAAGGATGAGACAAAAGCCTTCAGATCTGAGGCACAGGCGAAGAAAGACACTCACCTGTTCAGCGCTAGGAAGTCCGGGGAGGCGGTCAGCCTACTCGCGGAGAAGGCGCAGTACCAGGCGAAGGTGGCCGGGGCGAAGGCGATAGAGGTGAAATCCGGTCGAGAGATCACCGCGATCAAAGCGCAGATCGCCGACACCTTCAACACGGATGTCAACCGAAGCTTTACCCCGCTGCGTGAGGAGTTGCTGGGCGAACTGGGCGCGAAGGAAGCCGTGAGGAAAGAGGCCCGCAGGGCGCGGACGCGGGCCGAGTCTGTGCTCCGCACCTTGACGCTGGAAGGGCAGGCTGCGCCGGCGCCACGGTAGGAATTTTACTAAGAGCCCAAAAGCATTCGTAGTTGAGCGTCAATGGTACCGATGTTACTCATACGGGGAATAGGAGAATGATCGAGCGGTTAGTCAGGGATCTATTGAAGGAGATCGGCGAGGATCCCGATCGAGAAGGATTGGTCAAGACTCCGGAGCGGGTAGAGCGGATGCTCGCCTTCCTCACATCCGGATACGGCAAACAGGTGGATGATGTCCTGAATAAGGCGGTCTTCCAGGACAACTATGACGAGATTGTCCTGGTCAAGGACATCGACTTCTTCTCCCTGTGCGAGCATCATCTGCTTCCCTTTTTCGGCAAGTGCCACGTCGGCTACTTACCGGACGGCCGGATTGTCGGGTTGAGCAAGCTGGTTCGACTGGTGGAGATGTACAGTCGCCGACTCCAGGTGCAGGAGCGTCTGACCTCTCAGATCGCGAACGCCCTTCTGGAGGCCCTGCGACCACGCGGGGTGGCCGTCGTCATGGAAGCCCAACACCTCTGCATGATGATGCGTGGCGTGGAGAAACAGAATAGTAAGGCCGTGACCTCGTCGATGCACGGGATCTTCCGCGAGCGGATCGAGAGCCGAAACGAGTTCATGCAGTTGATCCGGTCGCACGCGACATAAAGGGCCTGCTCTCTCCGGGAGCAAGGGAATACGATTACGGACCGCGACCTGTTGCGGCTGTCCACATTGACCGAAATCGATTATTCCACTATTATTATAAGTCGAGCGGGAACTATCCCAGACAGAACATAGCCTTGATCTCATCGAGGAACCCATGGGCGTTCACGATCACCATACAGAGGCAAAGAAGGTTGGGCCGATCCGATACGTGAGGCTCAGCATCACCGATAGTCGCAAGTCGGAAGACGACCACTCAGGCCGACTCATTGAATCGCTGCTGAATGAGGCCGGACATTGCCAGGTCGCCTCGATGATCCTGAAGAACGATCCCAAAGGCCTGAGAGAGGTCATTAAGAAGCTGTGTGAAGAGGAGGTTGATCTGATCGTCATGACCGGGGGGACCGGGCTCAGCAAGAAGGATCAGACGATTGAGGCGATCAGCCCCGTGTTGGATAAGGTGCTGCCGGGCTTTGGCGAGCTGTTCCGAAGCCTTAGCTTCCTGGAAGTCGGGAGCGCCGCCTTGATGAGCCGCGCCCTGTGCGGGACGGCAAAAGGGAAGGTGATTGTGTCCCTCCCGGGTTCGGAGGACGCAGTCCGTCTCGCCCTGACAAAGCTCCTGATACCGGAGGTACAGCACCTCGTCTGGCAGGCGGCTCGGTGAGGCGGGAGGAGGAATGAGAGATGGCAGAGCAGGAACGAAAGCAAAAGCGTGAGGCTGGCGATGCCCCACCTGAAGTGGCCGAGCCGAACCCCGAGACCGTAAAAAAAGGGAAGAAGCTCAAGGAGGATCTTGACAAACTCATGGATGAGATCGATGAGGTTCTTGAGGAGAACGCTGAGGAGTTCGTGAAAAGCTACGTCCAGCGCGGCGGAGAATAACCCCGCAGGGTGGAGTCACGTATGCCTATCTACGAGTATCGCTGTACGAGTTGCGGCCAGGTATTCGAAAAACTCGTCCTAGGCCGCGATGCTTCAATAGAATGTCCGAGCTGCCCAGGGGCGGCTGTAGAAAAACAGTTTTCCGCTTTCAGCTTTAAAGGCGAGCGCAAGATCATCGGCTCTGGTACCCTGGGTAACGCGGGCTCGAGTTGTGCGCCAAGCGGGTGAGGGACCTGTGCCAACTGACCTCGGCGGGTCCGAGGTGAAGCGAGGTGGAGACGCTCAAGGCGATGGGGGGGTCACGATCCTCCTGGTCCCACGATCTCAAGCTGATTTGAGATACCCGCTACAGAATGCCCTTACTGCATCACGGACAAGTCGTCGCCATCGGCCAGACCGATAGTCCATATGCACACCCCCACAATACCCGAGCCCCGCGAAACGACTAGCAAGCAAGCTATCAGCTCCCAGCAAGAGCAAAGGGACGCCAAGCGCCGCTTCCAACCTTAAAGACAGGCACTGAAGCTGAATATATTTCTTACCTTGTCTAGCTGGTTGCTGAGCACCGATGGCTGAACGCTTTTCAGCAGGCCTATACCTCGACCACCTCATCGGGCATGAGGGGATGGATCACCAGGCCGGTAAGGAGCTTGGGGTAGAAGAAGGTTGACTTTGGCGGCATCCGTAGGCCAGCCTCGGCCACCGCCTGGACCTCGGCGATTTTCGTTGGATTGAGCAAAATGGCCGCTGCCCACCCCCCTTGCTGGACCAGCCGGATGGCCTCCGCGGCATCATGGGTATAACTAAGCGCATCCTCCGGAAGATCGCCAAGCCCTTGCCTGGACCACGATCCCTCGATCAGAAGCGCATGAACGATGGTGACATCCAGTCGCCTGTAGACGGGTGACTTATCCTCCTCCGCCTTAGCCTCCAGGGCCTGTTCATCGGTGAGCGTCAGGAGGTATGCACGCTCCTCTCCACCGTACAGGCCGAAACAGTGCGTTCCATCCTTGGTCTGTCGCAGGTGGCTGAGCAGGGCCGAGGCGGCGGACTCAGGGTCGCGGGGGACAGGCAGCCTCTCGACGGTTAATTGCCGGGCAAGCTGGGCCAGATATCCATCCAGGCTACCGCCCGGCAGGTGTCTGAGCAGCCGATGAATCGGAAGGATGACCAGGCTGGGGTCTTCGGCGCTGACCAGCGTCATCATGATGTAGTTGTATGGCCGTCTCTGCGTCTGGGCGGGATCACCCTTCTCCTTCGTCCGCATGAGATCTCGAAAGGCCAGCGCCGTCTCATACCGATGATGACCATCCGCGATGAAGATCGGCGTTGACGTACACTCCATCTGAAGTCTCCCGATCGCCTCGCGATCCTGACAGATCCAGACCCGATGGCGGATGCCGTCCCAGTCGGTGAGGTCAATGGTCGGCTTGGACTCCTCGGCGACAGCCGCCAGCCGATCCAGTTCGAGAAAGCGACCGGAATAGATGCCGAAGACAGAGCTCAAGTTCGCGTGACAGGCCTGCATCAGACGAAGTCGGTCCGCCTTGGCTGCCCCCATTGTTCGCTCATGAGGGAAGACCGTACGATTACCGAACTCCTCCAGACGAACCAGTCCGATCAGACCGTCTCGCGTGAGCGTCCCAGCGCCGGGGAGCTGAAAGGTCTGTTGGTAGAGGTACACGGCGGGCGCAGGGTCACGAATCAGCACCTGTTCGGTTTGCCATCGGCGGAAGTAATCTCCCGCGCGACTGTATTGGTTCCGTACCGCGTCGTCTCCCGCCAACGCCTCGCCCAGGATCAGGCGGATCACGTTCTGCTCGTGGCTGGCGTGAAAGGTTCGCTGCCCTTCCGATGAAATGACATCATAGGGCGGAGCCATTACCAAGCTCAGCTCTTTCACGAGCTTGGGATTGTACCGTAATCCTCTGAAGGGTGCGATCAACGCCATGGCCCCTCCTGACGTTATCTATCGAGATGAAGATGATCAGGTTTCGAGTTTGGAGTTTCGAGTTCACGGAAGAGCTTCCCAACCCGAAACGCGAAACCCACAACTCAAAACTTCTCCTAGGTTAGTCCGGCGTAGATCTCTGGGCGACGGTCTTGAAGGAAGGGCCAGATACCCCTGACCGTCTTGACCCATCTCAGGTCGATCTCGGCCAGGATCACGCCCTCGCTGGCACCGCTTGGCTCCACTACGAAGTCGCCGTTCGGATCAACGCAAAAGCTCTTACCGTAGAAAGGCAGCCCGTCCTCACCCTCGACGCGATTGACCCGAAACACAAAGACCCCGTTGTAGACCGCGCTCCCGACAATCGCCCGCTCCCACTTAGCGGAAGATGCGACCACCGAGGCGGACATCGGCGCATAGATCACGTCGGCCCCCTGAAGGGCAAGCAGGCGCGACCCTTCAGGGAAGAAATTATCCCACGAGATTTGGATGCCGATCGTGGCGTATCGGGTATGGAACACGGGGAATCCCTGATTCCCGGGCTGGAAATAGAACCGTTCCTGATAATTCGTGAGCTGCGGGATGTGATTTTTCCGGTAGCGACCCAGTAGGGTCCCATCGGCGTCAAACACGAGGGCCGTATTGTAATAGGCGGCATCGTCCCCGCGCTCGAAGATCGGCGCGACCACAGCGACTTGACACTCCCGTGCAAATGCGGCAATTGCCTCACTGAGCGGACCAGGAACGGGCTCGGCGGTGGCAAACTGCAACTGATCTACCTGACGGGGGAACCAGGGCCAGGCAAAGCACTCCGCAAAGCAGATAACCTTCGCCCCCCGTTCGACCGCGATCCTGCCGAGCCCCAGCGCTCTTTCCAGATTGGCCCCGGAATCAGCCCCACACCCCATCTGGATCCCTGCAATCGTCAGCATGCTGCCGCCCATTCCCACTCTTAGATCAGCCGAAAGATCGGCCCATACGGAAGCATCTCTTTAAAGACTGCCGGATCGCCAATCCCCGCCTCTCTTCCCTCCGGGACAGTGAGTCGAGCCGTGACCCGCAGCCCCTCGTCCAGATCGATGACCGCGATGTCGTACGGTTCCTGCCCCAGAAAGACAGTCGGCGGCACCCGAATAGTCGTGAAGGAGGTGAGCGTGCCTCGACCCGACAGGTTCACCGACAGGATGGTTGGCGCCCCGCAGCGCCGGCAGGAGTGTTGAGGCCTGGCAAACAGGCCCTTGCAGGCGTCGCACGCAAACGCCTCGAATGAGGCCATCCTCATCGCCGCTTCAGGATGTGGACCGTGCTGACCGCCCCTGTCCCACCAAGGTTGTGAGCCAGGCCGATTTGGGCGCCCTTTACCTGGTTGATCGCTTCACCCCTTAGCTGCCCGACGATCTCATAGATTTGGGCGAGACCCGTGGCGCCCACCGGGTGGCCCTTGCTCAACAGGCCGCCGCTCGGGTTGATCGGGAGCTTCCCGTCAAGCGCCGTGAGCCCATCGGCGACGGCTGGTCCCCCCTTCCCTTTCTCTACGAATCCCAGATCTTCGATAGCCGTAATCTCAGCGATGGTGAAGCAATCGTGCACCTCGGCCACATCGATATCGCGCGGGGCGAGACCGGCCTCTCGGTAGGCCTGCTGCGCGGCGGCCACCGAGGCTTCAAAGGTGGTCAGGTCCGCCATCTCGAACAGCGTCGCTGGACCCATGGCGTGACCGGAACCGATGACATCAATCGGCCGCTGGGTGAACTCGGCTGCCAGATCGGCCGCACAGAGGACGGCAGCCGCAGCGCCATCGCTGATCGGCGTACAGTCATACAGTCGAAGCGGATCGCAGATCAGTCTTGATTCCAGGACCTCCTCCAAGGCCACTGGCTTCTGAAAGTGGGCTTTTGGATTGGCGCTGCCGTTGGACCGGTTCTTGACCGAGACCATCGCCACCTGCTCGCGCGTCGTCCCGTACTGGTGCATATGCCGCCGCATGATGATCCCGAAGGTCCCCGGGAAGGTGAGACCCAGTCGCATCTCGCTCTCTGCGTCGCCGGCTGACGCCAGCGCCTCCGTCACCGCCCCTGTCTCCGCCGAGGTCATTTTTTCGACACCGGCGGCGAGTACGATATCGCACAAACCCGATGCGATCAACAGCACCCCATGACGGAAGGCGATACCGGATGAGGCGCACGCCCCTTCCACCTTTGTACAGGGAATCGGCCCGAGGCCGAGCCGATGCGCGACGATCGGGGCCAGTGACCCTTGATGGACCAGAGCCTCTGAGACGAAGTTGCCGAGGTAGAACGCCTGCACCAGGCTACCCGGGACCTGTGCATCGTGAAGGGCCTCCCGGCATGCCTGTAGCGCCAGGTCAGTAATGCCGACGCCGTTCTGTTTCCCGAACGGCGTGCATCCGATGCCAATGACCGACACCCCACGCATCACATGCTGCCTTGACCAGCCTTCAGCGTTCAGCTCTCAGCTCAGGAACCGCAGCACTTCTTGTATTTCCGGCCGCTGCCGCAGGGACAAGCGTCGTTCCGCCCGATCTTCGTTCCAACCACTTTGATGGGAGCGGCCGCGGCTACCGGGCGGAGAGATCGCTCCGCAGCTCTCGGCTGCGGCCCGGATGGAGGACGAAGGACATGGTCGCCATCCCCGCCGCCGCCCGATGGCGCTTCTCGCGCCCCAGCAAACGCGAGGGCCTCGTCGGGCGCCACTTGGACCCTGTAGAGGTACTCGATCGTCTGCTGCTTAAGGCGCTCGACCATCGCCTCGAACATCTCGAAGCCTTCGCGTTTGTACTCGATGAGCGGGTCTTTTTGGCCGTACCCCCGAAGCCCGATCCCCTCCTTCAGGTGATCCATGGCCAGGAGGTGGTCCTTCCACTGCGAATCCACCACCTGCAACATGACCATTCGCTCCAGGTACCGCATCACCTCCGGGCCGAGCCTCGCCTCCCGCTCCTCGTAGGTCTTGAGGGCCCGCTCCTCGAGGCTGTCGCGCAGCAACGCTACGGTCAGCGACCCCACTTCCTCCGACGGCCACGAGATCTCCAGGTCGAACTGTCTTTTCGCCGCCTCGATAAGGCCCGCCAGATCCCACTCCTCGGGATAGCTCTCCGCGTTGACGTAGAGCGAGAGCATCTCGTCGATCACCTCGCCCCGCATCTCAGCCAGGGTGTCCTGCAAGCTCTCTCCATCAAGGATCTTGCGGCGCTCAGCGTAGATGATCTGCCGCTGCTTATTCATCACGTCGTCGTACTCGATGAGGTGCTTACGGATCTCGAAGTTATGGGCCTCTACCCGCTTTTGAGCCGTCTCGATCGCGCGGGTGACCATGCTGTGCTCGATCGGCTCCCCCTCCTCGACGCCCAGCTTCTCCATGATGGTGCTGATACGGTCGGATCCGAACAGGCGAAGGAGATCGTCTTCCAGCGATAGATAGAAGCGGGATGAGCCAGGGTCGCCCTGACGACCGGCGCGCCCCCGAAGCTGATTATCGATGCGTCTGGCCTCATGGCGCTCGGTCCCGATGATGTGCATGCCGTCCAGGCCTACCACCTGTCGGTGTTCGGCCTCGGTCTGCTTGCGAACTACGGCCAGCGCCGCGGCATACTCCTCGGCGTTCACCGACAGATCCAGCAGGCCATAGTGCTGCATCTGACGGACCTCCTCGAGCGTGTTGGCACGCTCATGAGGATCGACCCCCCCATCCTCCGGCGCCTCACCTCGCCCGAGCAGCTCCGCCGCCAGGAACTTCGGACTACCACCCAGGAGGATATCGGTCCCGCGGCCGGCCATATTGGTGGCGATGGTGACCGCCTTAAAGCGGCCGGCCTGAGCCACGATCTCCGCCTCCCGCTCGTGCTGCTTGGCGTTCAGCACCTGATGAGGGATCCCCTTTCGTTTCAGGAGAGTCGAGAGCTTTTCGTTCTTCTCGATCGAGGTGGTCCCGACCAGGATCGGCCGCCCGGTCTTGTGTAGCTCGGCGATCTCCTCCACGACGGCGTCGTATTTTTCCCGTACGCTCTTGTAGATGACATCCGGGTAGTTGGTCCGGGCCATCGGCTGGTTCGTCGGCATCACCATCACGTCCAGATTGTAGATCTGGGCGAATTCCGCCGCCTCCGTATCGGCCGTCCCGGTCATCCCCGCCAGCTTTTTGTACATCCGGAAGTAGTTCTGGAAGGTGATAGTGGCCAGGGTCTGGTTCTCCCGTTCGATCTTGACCCGCTCTTTGGCCTCCACCGCCTGATGGAGCCCATCGCTCCAACGCCTCCCGGGCATCAGACGGCCGGTGAACTCATCGACGATCACCACCTCACCATCCTTGACCACATAGTCCACGTCCAGCTTGAAGAGGACATGAGCCTTCAGCGCCTGCTGGACGTGGTGGACGAACTCTATGTGGGCTGGATCGTAAAGGTTCTTCACCCCCAGGAGGCCCTCCACCTTAGCCATACCACTATCGGTCAGGGCGACCGACTTCGCCTTTTCGTCGACCATATAATCCCCGGATACTTGAGCCTCTGCCTCGTACATCTTGCCGCCCACAATGGTGGCCCCCTGCTTCAGCCGCGGGATGATCCGGTCGATCTGGTAGTACTTCTCGGTCGATTCCTCCGCCGGCCCGGAGATGATGAGCGGCGTTCGGGCCTCATCGATCAGGATTGAGTCCACCTCATCCACGATGGCATAGTGCAGATCCCGCTGCACGAAGTCCGCGGCGGAAAACTTCATGTTATCGCGCAGGTAATCAAAGCCGTATTCGTTGTTGGTCCCGTAGGTCACATCGGCGCCATAGGACAGTTTTCGAGTCGCATCGTCCAGGTCGTGCTGGATCAGGCCCACGGAGAGTCCGAGAAACCGGTAGATCCCGCCCATCCACTGGCTATCCCGCTTGGCCAGGTAGTCGTTCACGGTTACCACGTGGACGCCCTTTCCCTCCAGGGCATTCAGGTAGACAGGGAGCGTCGCCGCCAGGGTTTTGCCTTCGCCGGTCGCCATCTCGGCGATCTTGCCCTCGTGCAGGACGATGCCACCAAGCATCTGGACGTCGAAGTGGCGCATATCGAGCACGCGGCGCCCTGCCTCCCGAACGACCGCGAAGGCCTCGACGAGGAGATCGTCGATGGTTGCCCCCTGTGCAATCCGCTCCCTGAACTCGGTCGTCTTGCCGCGAAGGTCGTCATCAGAGAGCGCCTTCAGCTTTGGCTCCAGCTCATTGATCGCCGCCACCATCGGCTTGATTCGCTTGAGCTCCCGCTCGTTTTTGGTTCCAACGATCTTGGACACCAACTTCATGAACATCGTCGAGTCCTCTCCTCCTCAATATCTAGTGTAGTGTCCCCAACACTTCTTTACATTAATCCCGAAGTCGTCATTCCCGCGCAAGCGGGAATCCAGCGCAGAAAAACTGGATTCCCCCGTATCAAGTACGGGGCAGGCTTGTCAAGCCCGGAATGACAATCACAATAAAGAGACTTATGGGGCACTACGCTAGCGATTTCAAGCGGATAGTACCATAGAACGGTAGGCACTTCAACCCGAAATGGGCCTCCAAGAACAGAGCAAGACAGACATTCTATGTCGTGAATTTCTCTGTCATTGCGAGTTTCTGAGTAGCACCAGAAGGGTGCGCGGCAATCCGGCACGGGGTTCGGAATGACCCTCCGGATCAGATGACTCCGCTGCCCTCGCAATAACAAAGAAAAACCCCCGAAGAGCCTGCTCCTCCGGGGGTCCTAGCCTACAACAGCCGACTAAGCGCTCTGATCGCTACTCGGCCGAATCACCGTTCCCGAGATATTTCACCGTTTCCTGGTCGATGACATACTTGGTTGGATCAACCGACACCTCGTTCACCTGGATCTCGTAATGAAGGTGGGGCCCGGTCACGCGGCCCGTTGTCCCCACCAGGCCAATAACGTCTCCTCTTCTCACCCGCTGACCCTGCGATACCTTGTGCCGCTGCAAGTGGGCATAGAAGGTAGAGATCTTGTGGCCGTGATCAACTGAGACCACGTCGCCGAAACCGCCGAGCGGACCCGTATACGTGACGATCCCGTCGGCAGGGGCGATAACCGGTGTCCCAACGGTGTTCGCGATATCGACTCCTTCATGCATCTGTCGCTGCCCGGTAAAGGGAGAGCGGCGCTGCCCGAACCCGGCCGTGAGCCATCCTTTGACCGGCCAGATCGTCGGGGTGGAGGCCAGAAGGCTCCGCTTCGTCTCGAGCGACCCGATCAGACCCTGAAAGCTCTTGTTGCGGTCGTTCATCTCGCGACTTAAGCGATCGAGCTCTCCGCCTAGGTTGTCAGTCCTGATCCCCGTCGAAGGGTTAGTGGGTGAGGTCTGGTGCGCAACGGCCGCCAGCAGCAGGGCACTCGAACTCAAGGTGTCCGCCCCGCCCACGCCAACGATCGAACTCTCCGCGTCCTTCACCTCCAAACCGGCTGCCGTCCGCAAACGGAGGTCGAACTCCCGGAGCCCGGCCATTTGATTCTCGAGACGTTCAAACTTCTGTAGCAGGTTAGCCTGCTCGTTTGCTGTTGTTCGAAGCTGACGGAGCTCCAGCATGTGGCCAGTATGGCCTACCGCCTGATAGATGAGGAATAGAAAGGCAACGAAAATGAGGCCTGCGGTGACAGCAAGCGCGCTAAGGAGGGGTTTAGCGATATGGAACCTTCGGATCTGAGAGCTGGCATCGGGAAGGACAAGGATCGTGTAGAACTTCTTCGCCATCGAGCCGTATCCTTTCCAGCGTTGTTCCGGTCACGAACCACAAACAACCGATGAGCGCAAAGGCACACGTCGTTACTTTCTATCAAGAACGAGGGGAAGGTGTCAAGCGTTTTTCGTTTCCCACCACTAGGTATTGGGAGAGAGGTGCAGAAAGGCATCGATGAATGGCTCGATCTCTCCGTCGAGCACTTTCTCGACATTGCCCGTCTCTAGGCCGGTCCGGTGATCCTTCACGAGCTGGTAGGGGGCAAGGACGTAGGAACGAATCTGGCTGCCCCACGCAATGTCCTTCTTTTCGCCTTCGAACTTGGCCATTTCCTTCTCTTGCTCCCGACGATAGTGGTCATACAGCCTGGCGCGCAGGACCTTCATGGCCATGGCCTTATTCTTGTGCTGCGACCGCTCATTCTGGCAGGAGACCACGATTTTTGTCGGCAGGTGTGTGATCCGCACCGCAGAGTCGGTGACGTTCACATGCTGCCCGCCTGCGCCGCTGGAGCGGTAGGTGTCAATGCGCAGATCCTTCACGTCGATGGCTACATCGATGGTCTCATCGATCTCAGGGTAGACGAAGACCGAAGCAAAGGAGGTGTGACGCCGATGGTTGGCATCGAACGGAGAGATGCGAACCAGACGGTGGACCCCCATCTCGGCTTTCAGGCGGCCATAGGCATACTTGCCCGCCACCGTCACCGTGGCACTCTTGATCCCGGCCTCCTCCGCAGGGAGCAGGTCGATGACCTCGGTCTTATAGCTACTGGCTTCCGCCCAACGCAGATACATCCGCAGCAGCATCTGCGCCCAATCCTGCGACTCGGTGCCGCCGGCGCCTGGATTGATGGTGAGGATCGCGTTGCCTGGGTCGTATTCTCCCACCATGACAGTCGTCAACTCGAGCGCGGCGATCTGACTCTCCAGGCTCCGAAGCGAACCCCCCAACTCTTTCAGAGTCTGTGGGTCCTCTTCCTCCCGCAGCAGCCCGAGCAAGACCGTCAGCTCTTCGAGCTCGTGCCCGATGGCCTCCGGTTGGTCAACCACATCCTTGAGCGCGCGTTGCTCCTTCATGATCTCCCGAGCACGGGAGGTGTCGGCCCAGAATTCCTGTGAATGCAGCAGCTCTTCAATCGCGACCAGACGTAATTGCTTTCCCGCTACGTCAAAGGTAGACCCATAAGGTATGTAGCTTCTCCTTCAACTCGTCGAGTGTGCGCGCGAACTCCGGGATCATTGCGTCCTCCTTTGTGAAGCGGCAGCAGGCACCGAAGCGATCCGAACGGCACTCCAGGCCCACCTTGCCATGAACACTGCGACAATAAAGATGACACAGACCCACGCGAAGAGATCACCGTGACGGGTGTAAAACGTTTGCGTTCGCTCCACGCGAATCTGATCTGTAATCACGGTGGGTACAAAGAGATCGGAGGCCTGGAGGATCCGGCCGCTCGGATCCACAATAGCGGAAATGCCGGTATTGGCCGCTCGGATCAGGTAGCGGCGGTTCTCGGCAGCCCGAAGAACAGCCATTGCCAGATGCTGGGTCGGGGCAGCCGACCGGCCGAACCACGCATCGTTCGTGATATTGACCAGGAACTCTGCCCCCTCTTTCACGTAGCGTCGAACCTGATCCGGAAAGATCGCCTCATAGCAGATGGTGGCTCCGAAACGGCCGCCCGGGGTATCAAAGATGGTGTAGGTCCGGCCCCCTTCGAAGTCGCCGATTCCGTACGCCAGCTTATGGACAAAAAATAGGATCGATTTAAGGGGGACATACTCCCCAAAGGGAACCATGTGAATTTTGTCGTACCGGCTGAGGAGTTCCCGCTGGGGAGAGATCAGGAACGCGCTATTACGATAGCGGGTGCCGCCATTGGCGGCCGTGGACGGCTCGGCATCCGGGCTGCCCACCAGGAGATAGCTGCCGGTTTCAGCGGCGATGTCCAAGACGCGGCCTCGCAACGCCGGTTCATACCGAAGGAAGAAAGGAACGGCGGTTTCAGGCCACACGATGAGGGCCGGGGCATCCTTTGCCACCTCCAGGCTGAGACGGCGATACTGCTCGATGGTGGTTGCCTGCATCGCCGTATCCCACTTCACCCCCTGGTCGATGTTGCCTTGCACCAGGGCGACCCGAATCGTCTGTTCTGACCCGGCAGACGTAGCCGGCTGCGACAGCAGTCTCGGGGAGGCGAGGAGGGCCAGGGTAAGAGCCCCGGCGAAGACGATGCTCCGAAAACGGGCGGGCGCGCCTCCAACCCACTGCGCCAGGGCGATGTTGATGAGCACCACCAGAAACGAAAGACCATACACCCCCGCGACGGACGCAATCGGCAAGAGCGAGATGTGCCGATATTGCGTGTACCCCAGGAGGATCCAGGGAAATCCCGTCAGTGCATAGGTCCGCAGATACTCCAAACCGACCCACAAGGCCGATGGGACCAGAAGGTTGAGAGGCCACGGCGCACTCGCCATCCAAGAGGTACCCATAGCAAATAATCCAAGGTAGAGCGATAGGTATGCTGCCAAGACGATAAGCGCCAGTATGCTGATCGCGAACGGGACGCCGCCGTATACCATCATCGAATGCGTCACCCAGTTGACGCTCACCATGTAAAAGAGCCATCCTGCAAGAGTCCCTAGATAGAAAGCTCGAACCGGAGCCAGGCCGCGAATGGCCAACAGCAACGGGACAAGAGCCACGAACGCCAGCCACCCCAGGTCAGGCGTCGGAAATGCGAGGATGAGGAGCCCTGCTGAAAGCGCAGCCAGCAAGACCGGCGTCATACCCACCCTGCCAGCGCAGCCACATAGAGGACCGGCCCGGTGAAGAGGAGGCTATCCACTCGATCCAGCACACCGCCGTGGCCCGGGATCAGCCCGCCGGTGTCCTTCACCCCGAAACTTCGTTTCAGCATGGATTCGCACAGATCCCCAGCCTGGCCCATCACGCCCAGCCCGAGTCCAAGCGCGAGGCATTCGACGGTCCCGAGTTCCTCCCAGAACCAGAGCTTGGCCAGGCCGGAGGCTAAGATAGAGCACATAAGTCCGCCCACGCTCCCTTCCACGGTCTTACGCGGGCTCACGGAGGGACAGAGCAACCTCTTCCCCATCGTCGAGCCCACATAGAACGCCCCGGTGTCCCCTGCCCAGGTGACGAAAACAAGGTAAAAGATATAGATGCGCCCCAACACCATGGCCCGCAGGAGCGCTGGAAAGCTCAGCAGCCCCGCGACATAGATGAGGCCAAGCAGGGTGATTGCCCCTCGCGAGGCAGCCTCTTTCGGCTCCGTCCCTCCCACCAGGAGGCTGATAAACAGGAGGACGACCACCCCCGCCAGGGACGATATCAGCCAGGGCGCTGGCGCCCCGAGGAACTCCATGTAACTCAGCGCCAGACCGCTCCCCATCCCCAGGAGCGTCAACGGGTGCCAGCCACCGGCCTTTGCCATCCCGTAGAACTCATGCAGTCCAACCAGGATCGCAAGCGTAACAAGCAAGAAGAAGTGAAAGGGGGTTCCGAACTGAACCAGCAGGAGAAAGGCTGGGAGGAGGGCGACAGCACTGAGGATCCTTTTCAGATGCATACACCGACCCTAAACGCCCGTGTTCGCCCTCTGGATCGTCACGCCGCCCTGACCTGGCAGGAGGCTAAAGTATCAGCTCAATCTTCAACCGTTGTGTAGTGCTCACTATGCGTCTCGGCAATTGGGTAGGCCGAGCCCGCTGATCCTATCCTAAAACTCCATTATCTCCTTTTCCTTCTTGGCCATCAACCCGTCAATCTCATGGATCAACCGATTGGTCAGATCCTGGATCATGTCCACGCCGTGCTTGATCTCATCCTCTGAGGTCTCCTTCTCCCGCTCTTGTCGTTTCAACGATTCGTTGGCTTCACGACGAGCGTTGCGGACCGCTACCCGACCCTCCTCGGCGATTTTTCGGACCACCTTGACCAGATCCTTGCGACGTTCCTCGGTCAGGGATGGGATCGTAATCCTGATGACCTGGCCATCATTGCCCGGAGTAACCCCCAGGTCCGATTTGAGGATCGCCCGCTCGATGGCAGTCAGCAGTGACGGATCCCACGGCTGCACGGTGATCAGCCTCATCTCAGGCACCGCCATGCTAGCGACCTGATTGAGAGGCACCGCAGAACCGTAGGCCTCGACCGTAAGACCATCGAGCAATGCGAGCGAAGCCCGCCCGGTTCGAACGCCGTTAAAGCCCTTCAGCGTGGCCTCGATCGCCTTCCGCATCTCCTTGTCGGCCTTGGCTTGGATCTCCTTCAGCACTTCTCGCTCCCACGAACGATCGTCCCTACCTTTTCACCAAAGACCAACTGGCGGAGGACCCCAGGCTGGCGAAGGTTGAAAACGACAATCGGAAAGAGATTATCCATGCACAAGGAGATCGCCGTCGAGTCCATCACCTTTAACTGGCGATTGAGCACCTCGATATAGGAGAGCTCATCGAACTTCTTGGCGCTGGGGTCAAGCAGGGGATCCGCAGTGTAGACACCGTCCACTCTCGTGGCCTTGAAAACCACCTCGGACCCTACCTCCATCGCTCGCAACGCCGCCGCGGTATCGGTGCTGAAATACGGGTTACCGGTCCCTCCAACGAAGATCACGATCCGCCCCTTTTCCAGATGCCGGACGGCCCGGCGGCGGATAAAGGGCTCCGCCAACTCCCGCATCTCAATGGCAGTCTGCACCCGGGTGGGGATCCCCTTTCGCTCCAGCACGTCCTGCAACGCGAGGCCGTTAATGACCGTTGCCAGCATCCCGATGTAGTCACCGGAAGAACGATCCATTCCCTCGGCACTGGCGGCAACCCCTCGAAAGATGTTGCCGCCACCCACCACGACTGCAACCTGCACCCCAAGCACGTGGATTTCTTGGATTTCATTGGCCAGGAAGCTCAACACCCGGGGACTAATCCCAAACTTCTCATCACCGGCAAGCGCCTCACCGCTGACCTTTAACATGATCCGCTTATACTTTAACGTCTCCATAGTGTCATCTTCACGGCAGCCTACTGAGGCCAAGTGCGATCCGGTTACGCTTCGCACTCCACCTTCTCGCCTAATTGATACCTGCTGAAACGTCGGATGACAACATTCTCTCCGACCTTTGCGATAACTTCCTTAATCCGATCCTCGACCTTGACCTCAGGGGCCTTAATGAAAGGCTGCTCCTGAAGGCAGACCTCGCTGAAGAATTTTTCCAGCCGCCCCTGGACGATCTGTTCGAGGATCTTTTCGGGTTTTCCGGATGATTTCACCTGCGCCAAGAGGATCCCTCGCTCTTTCTCAAGGAGTTCAGCCGGCACCTCCTCCCGACGGATATACAATGGGTTTGTCGCTGCCACCTGCATCGCCACGTCTCTGGCGAGCGACACGAACTCGTCAGTCCTGGCTACAAAGTCAGTTTCACAATTCAGCTCCAACAGCACACCGATCTTCCCGCCGCCGTGAATATATGAAACCACCAGGCCATCAGAGGCAGTTCGCCCCATCTTCTTCGAAGCCGAGGCCAACCCCTTTTCGCGGAGTAGTGTCGTGGCTCTCCCTAGATCCCCGTCTGACTCGGCCAACGCGGTCTTACACTCCATGAATCCCACGCCAGTTCTTTCACGTAACTCTCTCACCAACGTCGCCGGAATTGTCGCTGACATCCTCACCCTCTTTCCTTGTCGTCGTGTCTCAGAGTTGTTGGAGGACCTCAAGTGGTACCTCACTCGAACTCGTTTCTTCTGATGAAGGGGCTAGCTGAGCTTCCGCAACAGCTACGTCCTCAGCAGCCTTCAGCCGTATGGCTCGGATCTCCTGGATGGCGTCAGCCATGCGGGCCGCCATCAGTCGAATGGCTCGAATCGCGTCGTCATTGCCAGGGATCGGGTAGTCCACCTCGTCAGGGTCGCAGTTCGTATCCACGACGGCTACAACCGGAATCCCGAGGCGCCTAGCCTCACACACAGCGATCCGCTCCTTGTTAGTATCGATCACAAAGATCGCACCGGGCAGTCGCTCCATCCCTTTAATCCCTCCCAAGGCATATTCGAGTTTCTGTTGCTCCCGCTGCAGCTTCGCAACCTCCTTCTTCGTGAGGCGCTGGTAGTCGCCCTTGGCCTCCATCTCTTCAATGTGGCGCAGCCGATTCACGCTCTTCCTGATGGTCTGGAAGTTAGTGAGGGTCCCGCCCAACCAGCGATGGTTCACAAAGAATTGCTCACAGCGATTGGCCTCCTGCTCGATCACATCGACGGCCTGTTTTTTCGTTCCGACAAATACGACTGGCAGGCCGTCGGCCGCCACACCGCTCACAAACTCAATAGCTTCGTGAAATTTCTTCAAGGTTTTTTGCAGATCGATGATGTAGATACCGTTCTGTTCTCCAAAGAGATACTTCTTCATCTTCGGGTTCCAACGCTTAGTCTGATGCCCGAAGTGGACCCCCGCTTCCAACAACTCCTTAATGGTGACCGTCGCCACGCCGCTCCTCCGTTCGGCTGAGCTTTTCGCACAGCCCTCTGGGTTTTGTGTGTCCTCCGCCCTCGTCATCTCCCTGCAAGGCCCCTACGCAACCGGTGGGGCACCCTTCCAGGAATCAGAGGGCGTGTGAAATTAGTACAAGCTCTTTGTCCGTTAACAGCCAATACTTATACCACGTCAGCACAAATCGGAACAAGAGAAAACAGGACCTGGTTCGCAATACCTCATGTGTCTGCGGCACGCCCATAGGTATGAAAGTCGGCACCTTGCACCCCCTCCCCAACCCTCCCCCCTCGGAGGGGGAGGGGACGGGTGGGGGGGACTTTTGGGGCAATACCACCTCACAAGCAGCTTAAGGTGTCAGCTCCGGTACCCAGCGTTGATCCTGGCATACGCTTCACTCAGATCGGTGGTCAGGACGGCCGCTTGTCCTGTGCCTCCGTGTAAATGAATGGTCAGGTCAAACTCAGGCCGGCGCATTCGTGCAGCCGCCTGTCGCTCTGCCGCCGCCCCTAGGCCGACCCCCTTCCGGACCACAGGAATCCTATCCAGTGCGATCTCCACGCGGCTGGGGTCAAATCGGATCCCCGAGGCGCCGAGGGCGGCCATAATCCGCCCCCAATTACAATCCTCCCCGAAGAAGGCCGTCTTGACAAGGGCGGAGTTGGCAACCGCCTTCGCCGCAACCCTGGCATCGTGCACCGTCCGCGATCCCCTCACCTCTACCGAAATGAGTTTGGTCGCCCCTTCCCCATCCTTGACAATCATGTGGGCCAGGCGAGAGAGAATCTGAAAGAGCGCCTCTTCAAACGCGTCCAATCTCGGAGTGCCGGCTTTCAGGGGCGGCGCATCGCTCATCCCATTAGCAAACAGCAAGACGGTATCGTTCGTACTCATGCAGCCATCTACCGTGATGGCGTTGAACGTATCCCCGACTGCCCGCCGTAGAACCCGGCGCAGAATGGGGGCGGAGACCTGGGCGTCGGTGCCGACGAAACAGAGCATCGTGGCCAGATTGGGCGCGATCATTCCGGATCCCTTTGCCATTCCACCGATTACGACGGGTTTGCCGTCCAGTTCAAAGCTGACCGCTACCTCCTTTGGATAGGTGTCGGTGGTCATGATAGCCCTGGCCGCCACCTCGCCCCCTTTGACCGAGAGACGCCCGAGGCCCTCGCGAATTCCCGAGAGAACCTTGGAGATTGGAAGCCGTTTGCCGATCACCCCGGTGGAGGCAACAAAGACTTCACCTGCCGGACGGCCGAGGAGCCGGGCGAGCCGATCGCGCATCTGCGCTGCGTCCCGTGTGCCTTGACGTCCGGTGCAGGCGTTTGCATTCCCGCTATTGGCCACGACCGCCGAGAATCTGCCGCCCTTCAGTTGCCGCTCGCAGAGGAGCACCGGTGCAGCCTTGGACCGATTGCTCGTCGTAACCCCGGCCACGGTAGCGGGCCGATCCGACACAATGAGGGCGAGGTCGAGCGCGGACTGTTTGATGCCGCAGCAGATCCCGGCCGCCCTGATACCCTTGATCGCCGTGATCCCGCCTGTAATGTCCCGTATCGTAGGCTGTTTCACCGAAGTACAGCGGTCAGCAATCAGCCATCAGCAAAGGCTTCTTGCTGAACGCTGATCGCTGATAGCTCTCCAAAGACAGAGGTTAGGGGAAGAGCGGAGGGAGTCGCAACCCCGCCCGTTCGTCGAGACCCATCATCACGTTCATCGCCTGAATCGCCTGTCCCGAGGCGCCCTTGACGAGATTGTCGATGGCCACCACGACGATGACGCGCCGCGTCCTGGCATCGACGGCGAGACCGATGTCGCAGAAGTTGGAACCGCGCACCTGCTTGGTCTCAGGAAACCGGCCCTCAGGAAGGATCCTCACGAATGGCTCGTTCTGGTACCAACTCTGGTAGAGCGCGCGGAGTTCCCTCACATCTTTGGAGGTCACAAGGGTGGCGGTGATGGTGGCCAGGATCCCTCGGACCGTTCCCACCAGGTGCGGCGTGAACGTGACCAGCACATCCCGACCGATACAGCGGCTAAGCTCCTGCTCAATCTCCGGCATATGCCGGTGGCACGCGACCTTGTACGCCTTCACGTTCCCCTCTAACTCGGAGAAGTGCAGCGGAAGGTCTAGCTTCCGCCCTGCGCCTGAGGCACCGGAGATCGCGTCAATGACCAGGGAGTCCGGGTCGATGACCTTCCGTTTGAACAGGGGGAGCAGCCCAAGCAGGACAGCCGTGGGGTAGCAGCCGGGCACCGCCGCCAGTCGTGCGGTGGTAAGCTGCTGACGGTAGAACTCGGGAAGGGCGTAGACCGCTTCTTTCAGCAGCTCCGGCGCCGTATGATCTACGCTGTACCACTGGCGATAGACAGCAGGATCGCGTAGACGAAAATCAGCGCTCAGATCAATGACCTTTCTCCCTAAGGGTAGCAACTCGACCGCTGCGGTCATTGCGGTGTTGTGGGGCACGGCCAGGAAGATCAGGTCAGCATGCTTCGCCACCTCACGTGGGTCGAACTTTTTGCATGTCAGCTTGAGCATGCCAAAGAGGCTGGGGAATACCTCTTCGATCGATGAGTCCGCATAACTCTCCGAGGTAAGCGCGGTGATCTCCACAGCCGGATGGTTGATGAGGAGACGGAGAAGCTCCACGCCAGTATAGCCGCTGGCTCCGACCACCGCTACCCGGATCTTACGCCCTGTATCGTCCATCTGCTGTTTCATGGCAATAGCGGTCAGCTATCAACCGTCAGCAAAGGCTGCTTGCTAAGAGCCAAGCGCTGATCGCTCCTAAAAACAAAAAGGAAGGTCACGATGGACCCTCCTTTTCGGAATACGAGGCACCAATTAGCGCTTTGAGAATTGGAACCGTGCGCGAGCCCCCTTCTGGCCATACTTCCTCCGCTCCTTCACTCGAGGATCCCGTGTCAGGAGCCCGGCCTTCCGAAGCGTCGGCCGCAAGGAGGCGTCCACAACCAAGAGGGCGCGGGCGATGCCAAGTCGAACGGCACCAGCCTGGCCGGTCAACCCCCCGCCGGCCACGTTGACACGCAGGTCGAACTTCCCTTCCACCCCTACCGTCTTCAGAGGCTGAACGGCCAGGATTTGATTGGTCGGACGGCTGAAGTACTCCTGCAGGGGCCGCCGATTGACCACCATCTTCCCTTCACCGGGCGAAAGCCACACCCTAGCTACAGACGACTTTCGCCGGCCAGTCCCATACAAAAACGCACCTTCCGCTGGCATGGCTGAAATTTATCCCTCCTTTACAGTCCCTTCGACTGGGCTCAGGGCAGGCTTACTGACAAATGGTGTCGGCTGCTGCGACGCATGCGGGTGAGTGGGGCCGGCGTACACTTTGAGTTTGCGGAACAGCGCAGCGCCCAACTTCGTTTTAGGCAACATCCCGCGGACAGCAGCCTCGAGGATCCTTGTTGGGTGACTCCTCATCATCTGCTCAGCCGTAGTCGTCTTTATCCCGCCAGGATAGCCCGAATGGCGGTAGTAGAGCTTATCCTTCAGCTTCTTTCCCGTTAACACTACTCGCTCAGCATTTACAATCACCACGAAGTCCCCGGTGTCCAGGTGCGGACTGAAGATCGGCTTGTGCTTCCCTCGCAGGAGCACAGCCACCTCAGTAGCCAGCCTCCCAAGTACCCGTCCCGACGCGTCGATTAGAAGCCACCGCCTATCGATGTCGTCGATATGCTGATGAATCGTCTTCGTCATATGCTAAGTGTCTCCTCTCACGATTGCGACCCCAAATCCGTTAGACAATAATGACGAGAGCAAAATTTGTCAAGGAAATAATCGCCTGCCCGTGGGAAACGGAACAGACACGGTATCTCCCCCTCTACCCCATCATGATCGTAGCCAGGGGAACCCCCTGCCATCCTAAAACCAGCCCATTCCCTCGAGATGCCACGAGTCCTTCCAGGCATTACTCGGTTTTTATTGAATTCCTTTGCCCGATATGATACTCACCATGAGTAGCATGAACATGATTCTGCGTTGACCGGAGGGTGCGATGTTCGGTCTGGGTATGCCGGAACTGTTGGTCATCTTCTTGATCGCGCTTATTGTCTTTGGCGCTGCAAAATTGCCCCAGATCGGCAAATCCCTCGGCGGGGCGATTCGCGAGTTTAAGAAGTCGATCGAGGCGCCCCATAAAGAGGATACAACTGCGCCCCCCGACGAGATCGTCTGCAGCCAATGTCGCCAACCGCTCCAGAAAGACTGGCTCGCGTGCCCTCACTGCGGGATGAAGCAGGACGGAAAATCGGGGGCCTAGAGATTTTGTAACTACTCAGGTGTTTAGGCTGTAGGCTGAAGGCTATTAGTCGCTGCGCATGGACCGAATCAAGGCGCCCAGAACCTTTTCGGTCTCCATCATTGCCGCGTCGCATTCGGAAACGCCTGGCTCATCCGTATACCCCAAGCGCAGGGCCAAACCGAACTGGTAATGCAGTTCCCTTAAGGACCCGAAGGCGATTTCTAGAAAGCGAAGGTATTCGACTTGGCTCTCACGTGCACACCCCTCAACGATGTTGGAAGGAACCGAAACAGCCGCTCTTCTCATCTGGGAAGTCAAACCATAGATCTCTTCCTTGGGAAACCCCCTGGTTACCCGATAGATCAAGACCGCCACTTCGTCGGCCAGTTCAAACGCTCTGAGCTTGGTATGGTCTCGCATGGCGTGTTCCTACAGCCTACAGGCTAACAGCCTACAGCCTATCTACCTGAGTATTTACGAGATTTCGCTCATAGATGATCCGCAGGCCGGTCAGCGTGAGCAGTGGGTCCACGTGCTTGACGATTGGTGACTCGGCGAGGATCAGGTGGGCAAGACCTCCGGTGCCGATCACCACTGGATTTCCTCCCATCTCTTCACGCATCCGCGTCACGATCCCTTCAACCAGCCCCAGATAACCGAAGAACAGGCCGGACTGCATGCTGGCCACCGTTGTTTTTCCCACCACAGTGTTCGGCCTGGCGATGTCGATCCGTGGCAGCTTGGCCGTTCGCTCAAAGAGGGCCTCGGCGGCGATCCCGATACCGGGGGCGATGACGCCTCCGAGATACTCCCCTTTGGCTGAGACCGCATCAAAGGTGGTGGCAGTGCCAAAATCCACCACAATCGCCGGGCCGCCGTAGGCCTCAAACGCAGCCACTGCATTGACGATCCGGTCGGCGCCCACCTCCCGCGGGCTGTCGTACAGGATCGGCATGCCGGTCTTGATCCCCGAACCGACAACCAGGGGAACGATCCGGAAGTAGCGATGGGCCATCTCTTCCAGGGATGACTGAAGCGGCGGGACCACCGAGGCGATGATGAGGGCTGAGATCTGGTCCAGCTCCAGCCCGGCGAGCTGTAACAGATTTCTGAGCAACATCCCGTACTCGTCTCCGGTCCCATCACGCCGAGTGCTGAGGCGCCAATGCACCCGGAGCTCCTTACCATCGAACACCCCAACCACCGTATTGGTATTTCCCACGTCCAACGCGAGCAACATTCGTCTCTACCCCGTAAGCGTCACATCACCGGCAAGCAGGCGATGTGACGCGCCCCTTGCGTCGCGGATCACCAGTCGCCCATCGTCGTCAAGCTCTACCGCGAGACCGGAAATCTCCTGATCGCCGGAGCGGGCCGTGACCTGCCGACCCAGGGTCAGACAACGGCGCCGGACATGCTCAAGAATAGGCAGGGGGCCGTCGCACAAGAACCGCTCGTACCAACCGTCGAGGCTCTCACAGAATGACCGCACTATCGCTGTTCGATCTACGGGATGACCAGCCTCAATTCGGAGTGAACCGGCAGTCTGGCGTAGCTCCTCATCGAAGTCCGCCTCGGTCTGATTCACGTTGATGCCGATCCCCAGGATGACATGAAGGAGACTGGAGCCCTCTACAGCCATCTCGCCAAGCATGCCCCCCACCTTTCGCCCGTGCACGATCAGATCGTTCGGCCACTTGAGCGCTGCGACAAGGCCTGTCGTCCGCTCAATAGCGTCGGCCCCTGCTATCGCACCCATGAAGGTAAGCACGGGGGCATCGTGCGGCGGGACCGGCGGCCTCAGGATGACCGAGAGATAGAGACCAAGCCCCTTAGGCGACTGCCACCAACGACCCATCCGGCCGCGTCCCCGCCGCTGCGTTTCCGCAATGACGATCGTCCCATCCGCCTCACCACGGACGGCCAGCGTCGCCGCTTCGTCGTTCGTCGAATCGACCTCCGGGAACAGGTGGATAGCGGTCCCGATCCGCCGCGTCATCAGGCCGGCCCGGATCTCTACCTCCTGTAATGGCGCCAAGATCTCCTGAGGGCTCATCAGAGCAATACCTCCCACCACCCCCTCCCCAACCCTCCCCCCTCGGAGGGGGAGGGGACGGGTGGGGGGGCCTTTCGGAGCAATCTCACACCTTACTTCCGGTCTGTCTACGTCAGGCAGGTCGCAAGAGATGCTCGATTCGTTCAAGATGCTGAAGCAGTTTGGCCCTGGTATCCATGAGCCGGGCATGCCCTTCCCGCTCCTTGGTCACCACTTCCTCCGGCGCCTTCAATAGAAAGTCGGGGTTGCTCAATTTCTTGTCCACCCTTGCACGCTCCTGCTCCACCTTTTCCAGCTCCCGCTGTAGCTTCTGCTGCCGGGCTGCAAAGACCGACAGATCGTCCGCCGGCAGATGCACCTCAATGCCGCCTACCAAGGCCACCGCGGCCGGTGAAGGTCTATCCAGGTGCCGGCCGAAGGTAACGTGCTCCGCGCGCGTGAGCGCGGCGAGGTACGGCATGACCGCGTCTATCGCCATGTCGTCATTGTCAGAGGAAGTTCGGAGCACAAGCCGGATCGACTTGTGAGAAGGGATCTCCAGGTCCGAGCGAAGGTCGCGGGTCGCCCGCGTCAGATCCATCAAGAGGCCCATCGATCTTGCCGCATTCGCATCCTGCCAGCCAGGGTCCGCTGTGGGCCACTCGGCAACCATCAGGCTGGTCCCATGGTGCGGCAGATGCTGCCAAATCTCTTCGGTAATAAACGGCATAAACGGGTGCAGCAGGCGTAATGCGGTCTCCAGTCCCAGGCACAGCAGGGCGACCCCAGCCTGTCGCTGTTCCAAGCTTGCATCCGAGGAAAGGCGGGCCTTGACGATCTCTACATACCAGTCGCAGTACTCATGCCAGACGAACTGGTAGAGCGCCGACGCGGCCTCATTGAATCGATACTCTTCCAACGCTTTTGTGACCGACCCGATGAGTTCGTGCACGCGGCTCAGCAGCCACCGGTCGGCCAGATCGAGGGAGAGGGAGCTCACGGGTGGGAGGGAGCCTTCCAGGAGTGGCAGGTGGCGGGCAAGAAACTGATTGGCGTTCCACAGCTTATTGCAGAAATGGCGATACCCCTCGATCCGCTCCTCCGAGAGCCGGATGTCGCGGCCTTGTGCGGCAAGCGCGGCCAGGGTGAATCGGAACGCATCGGCGCCATACTTGTCGATGATATCGAGGGGGTCGATCACATTCCCCTTCGACTTTGACATTTTCTGCCCTTCAGCATCGCGCACCAGGGCATGAATATAGACCTCCCTGAACGGAACATCTCCCCTGAACTTGAGTCCCATCATCATCATCCTGGCGACCCAGAAGAAGATGATGTCAAAGCTGGTGACCAGGGTCGAGGTGGGATAGAAGCGTGTGAGCAGATCGCTCTGCTTTGGCCATCCCATAGTAGAAAAGGGCCAGAGAGCCGACGAGAACCAGGTATCGAGTACATCGGGATCCTGAACCAATTCTTGATGACCGCACCGAGGGCAACTGGCAGGCCGTTCCGCCGAGACGATCGGCTGCGCTTCAGGGGCGATGAAAACGAACACCTCCTCTGAAGATGCTGGGGGGCGCGTCCCGACCCCTACCTCTATCCGTCCCCTCAAGATGTTGCCCTTGTCACATATCTTGCAGTACCAGGCCGGGATCTGGTGTCCCCACCAGAGTTGACGCGAGATGCACCAGTCCTTGATGTTCCGCATCCAGGCAAAGTAGGTGCTCTCCCAATGCTCCGGGATAAACCTGGTCCTCCCCTCCTCCACCGCCCGGATAGCCGGCTCCGCCAGCGGCTTTACCTTCACGAACCATTGCGTCGAAAGGAACGGCTCCACCACGCTCCTGCACCGGTAGCACTTCCCCAGCGCATGCAGGTGCGGCTCCACCTTCTCCAACAATCCTTCTTGGCGCAACCGATCCAGCACCTTTTCACGCGCGACCGCTACCGGTTGCCACTGAATCTCCCCAAAAAGCGCGGGATCTATTTGCGCTTCCGATTGCACTGTGATCCGGATCCTTCCCTTCCGGTCGAAAAGGGCAATCCGCAGCAGGCCGTGTCGCTCCCCGGCCTCAAAGTCGTTGAAGTCGTGTGCCGGCGTAATCTTGACAGCACCGGTGCCAAACTCCCGATCTACCAGAATTGAGTCGCCCACCACCGGGATGGTCCGTTCGGTGAGTGGAAGCCTCACCTGACGGCCAATCAATCGATTGTATCGCGGGTCATCCGGGTGGACGGCAACGGCGGTATCGCCTAGCATCGTCTCAGGCCTTGTGGTGGCAACGATGAGTGCAGTTCCAGGGTCATCCGCCATGGGATACCTGATATGGTAGAGGGACCCCTGCGTATCTTCGTACTCCACCTCGATGTCTGACAGCGCCGTTTGGCAGCGCGAACACCAGTTGATCAGCCGCTCGCCTCGGTAGATCAGACCATCGTCGTACAGCCGCACAAACACCTCGCGGACCGCCTGCTGGCGATCCTCGTCCATGGTGAAACATTCCCGCTCCCAGTCGCAGGACACACCCAGTCGCTTGAGCTGGCGGATAATCGTTCCGCCGGATTCCGCCTTCCACCGCCAGACCCGGTCCACGAACCCAGTGCGGCTAAGATCCTCGCGCCCACGTCCCTCTTCTTGGAGCTGTCGCTCAACGACGTTTTGGGTCGCGATGCCCGCATGGTCGGTGCCGGGGATCCAGAGGGCGTTATACCCTTGCATCCGTCGCCATCGTATCAGGATATCCTGGAGGGTATTATTCATGGCGTGGCCGATATGTAGGAAGCCTGTAATATTAGGCGGGGGCATCACAATGGCAAACGGCGGCTTCGGCGAGGACTCATCGACCTTGCTGTAGCCGGCCGCCTCCCAGACTTTAGCCCAGTGCTCTTCAATCCCGTGCGGATCGTATCCGGCTTTCTTCACGCGTGGCATCTCAGGTTCTGTCATCAATTCCACCCCTCAACGGGAAGCTTGCTTCCAGTAGTCGAACCCCGGGATCGAATGAACTACCCCGCAGCAAGCTGCGTGGTATCGTCTTCTGTTCTGGCCCGTCATTCCGTGCTTGACACGGAATCCAGTCGGGCCCTCTAGATACCGGCGCCTGCCCCGGACTCCGATCCGGGGTCCGCCGGTATGACGAACTCGCGGCAAGCCGCGGGGAATGAACCCCCAGTAGATCCAATCGTGGTGCCGGGGGCAGGCGTCGAACCCGCATCGGCTAAAGCTCGCCGCACGTTTCGTCCCAAGTGTGAGTCGAGCATGCGCATCGTCGTCGAGTCGGATATTAACAAAAATGGCGTGCGACAGGCAACCCATGCGCTGGGTCGCTATCCGACAACCGTATACCGGCGGATGTCCGGAGCGGCAGCGGCCAGCTCCGGCAACCTGGAACGAGCGTTTCTTAAATGTGCCGACTGCAAGTGCGCATCAAGATCCGCCTCGCTACTCCACTCTTCCACAAACGTGAAATCTGTCGGATCGGCCGTGTTCTGGAGCAATTCGTAGGTCACGCACCCCGGCTCCCTGCGCGTGGGCTCGATCAAGCCCCTCAACAACGTCCGAAGCTCGTCTTCCTTTCCGGGACGCGCCACGACGCGAGCAACTACTCGCACCCCACTATCCGACATGAGCACTACTCCTTCAACTAAAACAGTTTCGTTTCCGCTCCCGGTTTACTTTTATTCAATCTTATGATCTTTTGTGCTTCTCATTTATCCATACTCTTTATGGTTCAAAGCCTTTTTGACGGAGCCTGGTGAGAACAAAACGCCTCAGCTTCTCCGCCAGCTCTCTGGCTCGCTTTGTCTCCTCAAGTGAAGGGAAAATCTCTTCATCATAGCGAACTCCTACGGCGTACTTGGTGAGCGTGTGGGCGCCGCTTTCTATTTGTGTATGGAATTCAGAGTCTATCCTGGCACATCCGGCCACCAAGAGAGCAATGTCATGCGTCCTCGGGTATTCCTCTCCGTGGAAGATGAGGTAGGCTTTGAGAAACTTCTCACAGCATTGCTGCATGTGGAAACATATGGCATCCGTTGCAGGATTGTCGGTTGTGATCTCGTCAACGCCGATTTTAAGGTCGTTTCCGGCCCTCCGGATCCATAGCCGAACAGCATCCTCGTTCATATCTCTACACCTTCCTTCAACACATAGTAGGTGAGAAATCCCGTATTTCCTTTCCTTTCCTCGACGGTTCTTTCGGACTGGATGAAAACATCGCCAAAGAACCCCTCCTGAACAAAGCGCAGGCGGATGCGGTCGGAAATATCCCAGCGCTCGGAATAGGAAAGGTCCCTGTCTATCACCACATAAAAATCCCAGTCGCTGTCGGGACGGAAATCCCCTCGAGCGCGACTGCCGAAGTGAAGAAGACGCTTCAGACGTAAACCGGCCGTCTCAACTTCTTCAGTGATGATCGCTTTGGCAAGAGTAGTTGTACCTTCCATCGTCTCACCTTCAGATGAGCGGCCTGGCCCGCTTCCAGTCCAGGTTCTTGGTGTCCATTACCTCGCTACTCCACTCTTCCACAAACGTGAAATCTGTCGGATCGGCCGTGTTCTGGAGCAATTCGTAGGTCACGCACCCCGGCTCCCTGCGCGTGGGCTCGATCAAGCCCCTCAACAACGTCCGAAGCTCGTCTTCCTTTCCGGGACGCGCCACGACGCGGGCAACCACCCGCACAGCTTGATCCCGCATTGCAACCACTCCTTCCTCGGCTGACCCCACATCTGCTCTAGCTGACGACCGATGTCACCTACGTTACCGGTCTATTCTGTCCCCGATGTTCCCGGTTGCCACACTCTTTCTATATCACCCTTAAATGGTCGCTGTCCCTATTTTAATGACCCATTCCTTGCCTGGCGGTTGCGTTCTCGCGATGGCTTCAGGCATGGCCCACAGGCAGGAATCCCTCTTTCCTGCATGGCGCCGGTTTCCAGGGATTTCGCCTCGCCATCTCTTCGAGTTTACAGCGCGGTCATCACGACTGAATGGCAAGTCGATAGTCCCTTTTCGATGCACAATGAGGAAGAAATCCTCTCTCAACGCCTCATATGCATATCTCAAGGCAGTTCGAGCGTCTTGGTGTAGTTGCTGGCGTCTGACTTTCATGGATCAATCACCGGGATGCTGAGAGAGGAAAGGTAGTCGAACGTCGGATCGTAAAACGCAGACTGTCGCGTGGGGTCGTCGGTGACGCCTTGGGGAACGAAGATAACCATCCCTTGACGAGCACGTGTAAGCAAGACTCGATAAGTATTGCGCAGATAGTTCCGTTTCTCTTCTTTGTGTATGTTCCGCCAACCGCTGCCCCAAAAGGAATGAAAAGCCCACCCACTGTCCGTGAATCGAAAGTCCCCGTCCCATGTAACGCAGACCCAATCTAGTTCAAGCCCCTGGACTTGGAACTCCGTCGCTGCATCCTCGAGGTAGTAGCTTGAGCGCGTATCCTGCCTATCGTTCAGGAACCAGTGCACCGGGTCAATGCTCACACGAACATCTATCGCGTGAGGCTTGAGACGTTGTGCCTCTGACGAGGCTACCAGGCCGTAACGCTCCGACCCGCGCGCGTGCTCCCTGATCCAGCGCCGAGCTCGCGCCAAATCCCTGGTGAGCGCGATGGGATACCGGCGACGGAGTCTTGCGTAGGCGTCTCGCGCTAGGTCCGCTTCACAATCAAGGATCGCCTTAACGAAACTCGACACGTTCTCGGCTCGGAACGATCGCATCGAAACGGCCAGATGGAGATCCCGGTCGAAATGCACATCCGGCCGCGCGCGGACGGACTCGATGGCACGCCCCGCCGCGTACTCGCTGTCACTGAGTTCCGGCGAAATATAGACATGCCATTGAGGAAAAGCTGAGTTGATCGCGTCTAGCCAAGCACCGATTCCGGCTTCCCCGGTGTTGATTTCCTGGCCACCACCGACGAGGCAAACGACCACAGCCCAATCCTCGTGCCGATCCAAGTAGGAGATTAGGAACTCGGGTTCCGACTTGGTAAAGTCCGGACGCTTTTTCTTCGTGCGCATGAAGATCGTAGTCTTCTCGCGATCCCATGCTCGTTGAGCCTCGTCGAATATGACAACGTGATCGATCGGCGGTCTGTTGTCCCGGAGCGCCTCGTCACGGAAATGGTGAACGTTCTGAATGAACGCCTTAACGCTTTCGCCTACGTTGCCCTTGCGCACGCGATCTCCAAGCCTGCGACGACGCATCACCTCATCGCGCGTCAGTGCTTCACGCAAGACCGCAACTAACGGCCCATTACCGGAGAGAAAAACGGCGTGGGTTGACTTCTGGGGGTCTCTGCGTTTCGTGGCAACGTTGAGACCAACCAAGGTCTTTCCGGCGCCCGGAACTCCTGTGACAAGACAGATCACTTTCCGGCCCTGCTGACGTGCCTCGTCGACAAGTTCTTCAATGCGCCTGGAAGTCACGCGCAGGTTGCGGGCGCCGGCGTCGTGTCGTGCGATGGCGTCAACCGAATGCTGCGCATAGAGGTTCTGGGCCGCCTGGATGATTGTTGGAGTGGGATGGTACGGCGCGGAACCCCAGTTCATACCGTTCAATGTGTCGCCGGCTATGCTACGCAACCCCATGTCAATGACACCGCGCAGACCGCGCGCATTCGACATTGCAGGAGGATACACAAGATCCTCGTGGGGCAACGGCAAAGTTTGGTCGGCGGCGCCTGCCGCTGTCGCCACCAGGATTGGCAAGATTGCTGCGCCGTGGCTGGCCTGGTGGAAGTTCTTTAGGTCAAGAGCGTAGTCCCAAGCTTGGTCGATATCCTTGCGGTAATAGTCATTCTCTCCAACCTTGAACTCGATCACGAAGATCCCCGCACCAGAGACCAACACAGCGTCGATGCGACGGCCCATACGGGGAATGTTGAACTCCAGGAACAGTGTTCCTGCGAGGCCGGGTAAGGTGGCCTTGAGGATACCGATCTCTTCAAACCACGCATTTCGCTGGGCAGGTTCCACTGCCATATCGCTGTTTCCCGTCAGTGTGCCGAGTACGGTCTCAGGCGTTGCCGCAAGAAAGACCTCGACTGTCGCAACATAGTACGCCCGCGGGAGGAGCACTGGAGACTCATGCGACATTCGTCAATTCTCCTCCATGTAAATAGATAAAAGGGACAGCGACCATTTAAGTTTGATCCACAAAGAGGATGTGCCTAACAAATCGTTCCATAAGTATGCTGGATAACCCAGGGGCCCCGCCGGAGTGACCGGCCAGAGGCCGCCACAGCGAGAGTCGGCCAGTCACGCATGCGGCTTTGCCGGGTCGCGGTACAGCTGGAAGTTAGCTTTGCCCCTTTAGGTAACGATGCACGAATTCCTGAGGTCTTATCACCTCAATACCTCGATAGTCGTTCACCTTTAAGAGGTGCCTATCCCCACTGACCACGATTCTTGCTCTAGCCGCCAAGGCACAAGCTAAAAACTTGTCATCCGTCCTGTCCTCGCAAACGGGATTTGGTAAATCCGGGGAAAAAAACAAGCCGGCCTCTACAGAGAGCAGACCTAGAACAGAACCCAGATGTACTCCTGGGTGCCTCGCAGTCAAGGTCTCCCCGTCTTGTTGATATTCTTGAAGGATTTCCTCGGAGAGGGCGATCTGAATCTTCCGATCTCGCCATGCCTTTAGGATGTGAAAGGGTGGACCTGAAAAGAACACGCCCGAGATGAAGACATTCGTATCAAGGACGATCCTCACTTTGCCCTTCGGGCTTCTCTGATGGCCGCAACGACATTGGATCTCTTCATTCCGGCTTGACGGGCCTGTCTTCGAGCTTCTGACGCGAGCTCGTCGAAATCTGCCAGCGTAGGCGCAGATATCGCCTGTAAGATCACGGTGTCCTTCTCCCCGACGACGACGAATTGCGAACCGGTTGTCAATCCGAGTCTTTTCCGGATGCCTTCGGGAATTACGACTTGACCCTTGGATGACATCTTCGTTGTTGCGACACCAGCCATTTTTCACCTCCCAATAGGATTATCTTACCAGTAAGATTCTACAGATTTTCCATCCTATGGCAAGACAAAACCGGAGATTGGGAAAGCTAACCAACACTTAGCTGGGCGTGTCAAGAATTTTGTGGTCGCCAAACGCTGCCGTAATCGGCGGCCTATCTCCCTAACAACCCGCGGCCTATCTCGGCCGCCGCCTGGGAGCATCATCTGAGGGGCAATGCCGAAGCGGCCAAGGGCCAATATTAGGGCTTGAGCGGTAGCTCGGACCTCGCGCCGTGCGCGGCCTTCATCGGAATCTGGGACTCTGCACTTGGCACCAGAAACCTTGGCGGTGACGTTCGAGTTTCTGAAGGGTCAGCTTGGCCATTTTGAGGTTAGGGGCAGGATGTGTCGCGGGACTCCAGGGCGGCTCGGGATTGCTATACCCGCTAAAGATTTTCCCATTCCGCCACGGAAATGCCCGCCTCTCTGAGAATGGCTCGCAGAAGATGGCCTCCGATGTCGCCTCGATGGGGATTCGTAATCCGAACGCGCAGATAGCCTTTGGTCATGAACTGATATTTCCCGCCAGAAGATGGGATATAGGGACAGACACTCTTTATTGAAATCCTTTCTTGGTCTTCCCCTCTACAACACGTGTATTACTCGTCCCAGTTTCCTGCGCACCTCCCAGATGAACCCGTCTCTTTGCAGTGGCCGCTCTGTCGTCGTGTGCCTTCGCATCGCTGTCGTTCCGAAAGATCGCCTGGCGATCATTCCCTCGCTGCCTCACATGATACGGGTGGCCGGATGCAACGGTTCGAATAATCCGTGGCATGCATGATCATGACCGTAAACACCACGAATCGTCACGATAATAGTGTCTGTCCCTATTTTCCTGAAGGAGATTTGCGATTTGGCCAAATCCTAGAACCTTATCCAGCGCTTAGCAAGAAATTTCCAATGTTCCAGAACATGGCAAATGCGGCAGGAACGGTAGACTCTTCACGCTGACCAGAAGGACTCTCCACCTCACACCGCATCGCGGTGTAGATTTCAACCACGAATCTTCCGTCCGGGGAGTCCACAGAAGGGGGTGTGACCGAAGAGGCCGGGTGTCGCAGAGGACGGCCGCGCACAATAGGATAGGCGAGCCGAGGCACGGAAGGGTCGCGAGGCGCCCATGATTCGGAGGGCTCAGCCGGTCCCCGCTTCCCTCGGAGCCCAGCCGCTAGTACGCTCGGCTTCGCCTGGGGGCCGACAGTGGCGTGGTCGGCGCCGCAGACCACCGCGAGCCAAGCTCATGGCTACCCGGCCGCCGTCCGGTGACGCAGGCAGTTCGATAAGATGTGCTCCTACTCCATTACCTCTACAAGGTGCTTGTCCGTGAGAATCAGTTTGTTGACTACCGTCGAGATGTCGGTCTTCTTCTTCCGGGCAATGCGCTGCACAAAAGCCATCGCTTCTTGGTCGAGGTACACGGGAAGGCTGAGCTTCAGGCCAGGCCTGTAACACTTGCCCCGAACACCCTTCGAAAAGTCGTATTCTTTTCTCATCTCCTCACTTGCCATACTGCCCCCTCTCGCGCCTGGTGGCTTTCCGACACATGATGATCCGCGCTCGGCACCGCCCCTCGTCGATCTCACGCGTTTGCCATCATTGCTCTGTTCTGCGTCAATCTTGACCGACCCACCTTTCAAGTCGAACGGCGTTGCAGATCAAGCCGCAGCCCCGATGCCCGCGAAGCTGCCCGCACCGGCCTACCCAGGCCATTACCAGGTCCGTCTGGTGAGCAACGCTGCAGGAGGACATCGGCCCAGAGGAGACCGGAGATGACATCTGGTTGATTTACTTTGATGACGTCCTCATGGCCCGACTCAATGAACGAGATTTCACACTCTACGCCTGAAACGGTGTCACCGATGTTTCCGGTTGCTACAAGTATAGTTGGGACAGCAACTTTTCATAATCTCCGTGTGAGCCAATCCACAACCATACGACTTCGTTCCCAGTTCTCTGACCTACAGCACGATAGCCCTTGCTTACACGAGCCGAGTAGATTGGAATGCTCGAGTGTACCTGCTTGAAACGTAAGCTTGGATGCCAGTGATCCTGTTTGAATTGCCGGTAACTCTCTCGCGCCTGATTCTGAATCTGTTTTGGTCATGCCGTAAATGCCTTGCGGAAGCTAGCCGTTATTTTTGACCTCATAGGGCGTCAGGATCGAGTTCTTCGGTTTTACCTGCCTTATCTTCTGCCATTGCCTCTTGTGCAAGCTTGGCGAGTGCATCCTGAGAGTGAGCAAATGCTTTTTCCCAACGTGCCTCGTCCTCAAGCTCTTCAAATATAAGGGCAGCAATAGCGTCCTGTTCGAGGTCAGGTAACTTTCTTACCTTTTCTACTGCGCGTTCAAGAAGCTTAGTCATCGTATCACCCCTTCCCAAAACTTTTACGCCGCACCCTCTTCTTATAGGATATTCCGCACGTATTAGTGTTATCGTATGTCTTCGGCCTAACGGGGCTATTGGTCAGTAAATCCTGCCCTAGAAATCTCCAGCAACTGCGGCGATTCTCCTGCCTTTCCAAGGACTTGTCAAGCTTCCCTAATACCAGCCGTGGTCGCCAAACACTGGTGAGCATAACTCCCTTATGGCTGTGCAGCGAATTGAGCGCCATCGATAAAACATCCCTGCCTGTGTGCCTCGCACGGGTAGACGGCACGTAGACAGGTGCCGGGCTGCGGACTCCTCTTCTGTTATCTGGACAAGAGAGGGGCGCAAGTTAACCGACGCAAGGGGGACAATTTCAGGCCCGATCACCGTCAAAGAGGCTTAGACTTTTAAGCAGGTGGGATCATGAGCGGTTGGTTTTGTTGGTACCGGGGGCGGACGTCGAACCCGCATCGGCTGAAGCCCGCCGTACGTTTCGTCTCAAGTGTGAGGCGAGCCTGCACATCGTCATCGAGTCGGATATTAACAAAAATGGCGCGCAGCAGGCAACCCATGCGCTGGGTCCCTATCCGACGACCCTATACCGGCGGATATCCGGATCGGCAGCCGCAAGGTTCGGCAACCTCATACGGGCGTTTCGCAGATGCGTCGACTGCAAGTGCGCATCAAGATCCGCATCGCTACTCCACTCTTCCACGAACGTGAAATCTGTCTGATCGGTCGTATTCTGGAGCAATTCGTAGGTCACGCACCCCGGCTCCCTGCGCGTGGGCTCGATCAGACCTCGCAACAACGCCCGAAGCTCATCTTCCTTCCCGGAACGCGCCACGACGCGGAACCACCCGCACCCCACTATCCAGCATGAGCACTACTCCTTTCTCGGCTAACCTCGCGCCCGCTTTGCCTAACGCATGGCGACTCAGCCACAGCGGTCGCGCCACTGCCCATCAACAAAGCTGAGCTATTGATTATGCTGGTCAGCATATCCCACTCTAAAAACCTCCAACAATTGCGGCGATTGTCCTGCCTTTCCAAGGACCTGTCAAGTTCCTCCAGTACCAGCCGCTGCCAACACACACTGGGCAGCACAATCCCATTCCGGCTAGGGTAAATTTGGCGCCACGGACAAGGTGTCTCAACCTGTGCGCTACACGGGCAGGTGGCGACGGGCCAGGTGACCGAAGAGACGCGCGACCAGATATCGCCATGCCCGGGACAGCCCGACGAGATCCGGCAGATGCGTGAGCGAGGGTCGTATCATCCTCGAACCTACTATCATCGCAACCCCGATATACGACGGCTCATGGACACGTTTGTGTCCGGCCTGTTTTGCCCGGATGAGCCAGGCCGGTTTCGCTGGATTTATGAGGCTGTCCTGGACCGGGGGGACCCGTACTTCCATCTGGCCGATCTGATCAGATGAGTGACCGCGACTGACAGCCATCGACCGTGACGCACGCTCCGGTCACCAAGCTAGTGTAGTGTCTCACAAACGACTGGAGTTATTCCTTTTTGTCTTACGGGAGCGTGGTAATGTGCAGCCCGGCTGAATCTTTTCCAAAGTTTGTTTGCAGCGGGCGAGTTGCTCCATGATGGATGC
>Ga0209515_10001328_pt1 | contig 41872 bp, 47 predicted proteins | sample Subgroupgradi54m_FD_187454 | JGI IMG/M metagenome (GOLD analysis project Ga0209515, IMG submission 187454) | Subsurface groundwater microbial communities from S. Glens Falls, New York, USA - GMW60B uncontaminated upgradient, 5.4 m (SPAdes)... ... | reverse complement strand
AACCAGGACCTAACAGCCTTAGTAGCTAAAGACGCAAAAATTATTGACTCTGAATATTTATATAGAATTTCATCAATTTTGGCTCAAAAGATAAAGAGCGGAGCTATGGGAGTGGGCGTAACTGGTGTCACAAAGAAGTTTGTGGCAGATCTACAAATACCCCTACCAGACCTAGAAACACAGTCGACCATTACAGCCGATATGAAGGCCGAAATGGACATTATTGATGCTAACAAAAAGCTAATAAATATTTATGAGCAAAAAATAAAAGACAAAATCGCCGAGATTTGGGGCACATAACAGAGGCGCTATAAATGCGATATAAGAAAAGTTACATTAAGCGCGCTATTATAAAATTGTGGGATTGACTGTTGGCGACTGTGCTGATATTATGAATTTATGGAGACGAAAACAGAAGTATTTGGAGGATTTAAGCAGACAGCAAGTACCGCAGTAACTAGGCTGGTGGATAAAATAACTGTCACAGCCGCGAAACAATTCAACCTACCATCTGCCATGTACAAAAAGAATGGGCTTTATAAGTTCAAAGCAGCGCGCCTCTATTATAATAAAGCTGAGCGAAAAGTGGGGATTGAGTTTATCGCTGAGCAAGAAGAGGGATCCTTTAAATTAATACAGTCCGGTGAAGAGGCCAAGTATGGAGCATATATAGTTGCTAAGAACTTTTTTTTCATGAATGACCTAAAACCCCCCAAGAAGGCAAAACGCTACGACTATCAAAAGATTAGTCTAAAGAGTCTAGGTGCAGCACGCGGAGGAACTATGTTTGTAATAGATCTAAAGAAGAAAGTAGGGGAAGATGAGGAGGGTAGATAAAAAGAGAACCTCTCAGCGCAAACTGAGAGGTCCGTAACCGTTTAATCGCGACTAGGCAATTATAGGTTATTTTAATTTTAGCATAGTGTATTAAGAAATCAAGTAGTGAATTTGTAAAGGAGAATCAAGATGGCAGAGTTAGAAATAGTATGTATTAATAAACCTGACAGGCAAAGTCCCCACGAAGCAATAAATAGATACGGCCTTAGAGAGTCAACAGGGGTTAAATCCTATCCACGTCAAGTAGTCGTTGATTGGGTAAAAGAGGGTAATCGGGCATATGTTCAGGATTCCATCGGGAAGGTGTATTGCCAGGTAAGAAAAAGTCCAGCAGGAACCGAATTTCTACAAACAGTTCGCGATAATCGATGGACCGACAACCTGCTGAGTTTGCCGGAGTGTCGATGATGGAGGCAAAGCTTAAACATCTAGACATGATTCAGGGTGTGATAAACAGAATGGCATCAAATTCGTTTGTGTTTAAGGGATGGTCGATTACTATCATCGCTGGACTATCTGCTTTTGCCGCTAAAGATACTAATAACAGATTGCTAGTACTCTCTGTTGTGGCAACTATACTTTTTTGGCTAGTGGACGCCTATTACCTTTCACTTGAGCGAGCCTATCGCGATCTTTACGACAAGGTAGCCAAGTTAATCCAACGAAGGTGGATTTTAGCATGAAAGCTTCTGGCGTTGGTTTTGGCGGATGGTTCAAGGCAATATGGCGGCCGGTGCTCTGCCTATTCTACGGATCAGTTCTGGCCCTTTTACTAATAGCAACACTAATCTTATGGAGAACATAATATGGCAAGGAAAGTATTTTTTAGCTTTAAATACGGTGATGTTTCTCGGGCAATGATTGTTCGCAACTGTTGGGTAATCCAAGGCAGAGAAGCGGCGGGGTTTATAGACTCGGCTGAATTTGAAGAGGTTGATCAGCAAGGTGATGATGCTATCGGACGATGGATCGACAATCAATTAAGCGGCACTTCTGTTACGGCCGTTCTTGTAGGTGCGAATACCTGTAGTAGTAAATGGGTAAAGTACGAAATTGAAAAAAGCATAGAAAGAGGTAATGGTTTACTTGGTATCGATATCAGCAAGATAAAAGACCTCAAAGGAAACACGACGGAGCGATGTGGCCAAATCCCTAAGGGGTATAGCTTTTATCTATGGAATAACGGCGAAGGCCATAGAAATGTAGGTGAATGGATTGAGGCAGCCGCAAAAGATGCGGGCAAATAACTAATCAGCTACTTTTTCTAGAACGTAGTCGCGGGCGTACTCCGGGATGCGTTTGCGCAAGCTTTCGGGCAAGCTAGTCCATTGCTTCATATCAACACCAGCAAAATCTAGTTTCCCGTATTCTTTACTGTCAATAATGTCACGGACTTCACTACTAGTTGTATATGCGGTGAAAACATCATGAGAAGCGCTGTATTGTTCTGGCGTAATACCTTCATTCTGAACAAAGTTATCAAACTCATCTAACACAATTTCATCTTTGGTTTGGAACTGTTCGCGGTCGCCAAAGACGTACTCTAAAATTTCACTAACACGTGGGCGCCGGTCTAGCTTGAACTGTTTTTTAAACTCGCTGCGGCTAATAAATAGTTTTGGCTTATCGAAATGTTTTTCGACCAAGGCTTGCTCGGCACCGTAAATGTCACCAGATTTGTATAAACCTGCAACCTCTACGTCGGCAGCAATAGTTTCTTTGGCCTTCTCGCCCCAAACTTCGCGGTCTACCAGCATACCTTCATTGCCGATTTTTTCTTCTTTAATGCTTTCGATCTCATCCTGACGACCGTGGTCAAGATCGTCCATAATGTATCGTTTGGTTTGGCCGTCTTCATTAGTATTCTTTCGACCTACAGCTGGCGGCAGTTTAAGCTGCTCGTCGTAATTAAACTTCTTATCGAAGTATTCGCAAACAGCAAAAAAGTCAAAGAGTTTATAGGCTGTTTTATCGAAACCAAAAGGTTCGCCATCTTCGCTTTCATAACTAAACGTAGCCTTGCGTGTACCTCGACCCTTCATTTGCACAAAATCCGCCGGACTAAATACGGGCCGCATAAAGGCCACGTTAAGTAGATCCGGGCAATCATAACCAGTGGTCATCATACCAACTGTTACACAAACTCTTGTACGACTAGAGTTGTAGCCGTCTACAAAGCGGGTTTTACCGTTGAGAGTGTTATTAGTGAATGCCGTGGACATATTTTGCGATGCCTCTACATTACTGGTTACTTGAACGGCAAAGTCGGAGCTGTATTTATCAGGCCATTTTTTATCGGCAATTTGGTTGAGAATCTGCGCAATCTTACTAGCGTGGGACTGAGTGACGCAAAATATAAGGCTTTTGCCGAGTTCTTGGCTAATTGGATCACGAAGAGCGTTATCGACAAACGCTTTGCAGAAGGCTATGTTGGTCTCTTGATTGAAGAATTTCTTTTCGAATTGGCGGCTAAAATAAACCTGGGTTTCAACATCGCCATCTTCGCCACGACGCTCTACTGCATATCCGTCGTCACTGAGTAGCTGAGTCGTAATTTCTGTCCGAGCATCCACAACAGTGGGCTGGATAAGATATCCTTCACTCGCACCCCTGCTGAGGTCGTAGCGGTAAGTGGGCTCACCACTTTCGCAGCCAAAAGTTTTATAAGTATCCATTAATTGACGTCGCTCAGTATCTTTTTGGCTATCTTTGCCGCCATCCGCATTTTTGAGGTAGTCCTTTGGCGTAGCGGTAAGGCCAAGCTTGTAGCCTATGAAGTATTCAAAGACACTACGCGAGTTACCACCGATAGAGCGGTGGGCTTCGTCAGAAATTACCAGGTCAAAATCTGTGGGATCAAACTCTTTCTTATAGCGATCGCCAGCGAGTAGTGTTTGAACAGTGGAGATAACTATGCTGGCTTTGCGCCAATCGTCTCTTGTCTCTTTATAAACCGCTACAGTGTAATCGTCTTTAATCACCTTGAAGTCCTTATCGGCCTGTTTTTCAAGTTCAATTCGATCAACTAAGAATAAAATACGGCTAGCGTTGCCGGTCTGAAGAAACAATTTAGCAAGTGCAATTGTGGTCAACGTTTTGCCTGTACCGGTTGCCATTTCTAATAAATACCGTTCTCTACCAGTACCGGCAGCTTCTTGTATGGCATGGATTGCTTCTAGCTGGTAATCGCGCAAAAACTTGAGGCTGTGACGTTTGATGAAGGCTTCGCGTCTTTCTGCACTGGCCAGCCAATCGGGATCGTCTGCAAATTTTGGCATCTGGGTCCGCGCGATATAATCTTCCGCCACTGTTTCTGATGCCAGAGCTTTGTAGTCTGGCTTATAGTCTTGTAAGTCTATGAGTGATTTTTGCGAAGGGAAGTCTGTGATAAGTTTTTCGGTGCCATGCTCTGTGTCCCAAAAGTAGTGCAAATTGCCATTGCTAACAATAATAAAATGAGTTTTGTTATTGCGTGCGTACTTTCGAGCTTGTTCCTTGCCGTCTAAAGGATTCTTCTTTTCGCTCTTAGCCTCGAGTACCAGGAGCGGAAACCCTTTATCGTCAAGCAATAGATAGTCGATGTAGCCTTGTTTACTATGTTGAAAGTCATCCCCGAGATCCTCTAGTTTCACCCCGGCTTCGAGTTTTATATTTTTATCAAAATCCCAGCCAGCCTCTTCCAGGAGTCTATTAACTTTAATCCGCGCCGAAGCCTCTTTGCTCATCTGTTAATAATATCAGAGAAGGTGATTATCCCAACAGGTAATTATGCCTCGAAATTCCTCTCCTCGAACTCGGTTTCTCCAAGAGTATAATTGTAGATGTAAAGCAAAGGAGGGGCTATGCCGGTATTTTTAGGTATTCATGAGTTCGGGGAGCCATTAACTCAGGAGAGAATGGATGATGCTTGGAAGCGATATTCTGAGTCTTGCAAGAAGCATGACGCCAAAGCTTGGAAGGTATATTACAACTTGGAGCAGGGCAAATCCTAGTGCGTAACTGAAGCCGAATCGGCCGATGTAGTGAACGCCGCTCACAACGACGAGAACCTGCCAACAAAAGAGGTATTCGAAGTCCAAAAACTCAAATAGCTAGAAATTTTTCTCACCGCACCCGGTTTTTCTGAACGTATAATAAAAAGTGTGAAGACGAATATTTATCTTGATATCGATGGGGTGCTACTGGCGAATGATGTAACGCCGGCGAACTATGCTAAGGAATTTATCCATTACGTGCTGGCAAATTATCCGGATACAACATATTGGCTGACTACACACTGCCAAGGTGATACCAGTGTGCCGGTACGGAATATCGGCCATTTATTTGACGCTGAAACGCTGGATTTGTTAAAGAAAATTAAGCCTACAACCTGGGTTAACAATAACAAAACGGCTGGGATCGACTTTAGTAAGCCATTTTTGTGGTTCGACGATGATTTATTCGTGGACGAAAAGGAAGTATTAATTAAAAAGGGCGCGTTGGATAACTGGATTTTGGTCGACCTTTGGAAAAACGAGAACCGCCTGGCCGACTTTCTGCGCAGCTTCCCCATCCCCGTAAACCAACTTTAGATCTGAAATATCAATCTCTCTGCCCTCTTCTTCCTCCTCCTAATACTCTCATACCGTAGCGACGTCTTGACGCCATAACGTCATTGGAATATGCTGTGACTAAGATCGGAAAGTGAAAGCTGAATATATGGCAAGCAAACTGACCCAAAAAACTACAATTTACCTAGAGCCGCACGTCAAGAAGTTCTTGCAATTGCGAGCGCTACAGCAGAGTAAGTCCATTTCCCGCATAATCAACGACCGTTTCGCCGCACTTATCAGGGACTTTGAAGCAGCTAACCGCACTTCGAGCGGTAAAAGACACCCGTCAGTGGCCGAATGGGAAATTGTAAAAAGCCAGCTAGATAAAAAACATCACATATAGAATCGCAGAAGGTTTGGTGCATACATGGCCCGCTCCTGGAAAAACGGAAAATAACTCAGCTGAGACAAATTGCAGGTATTATAATATTTGAGTTAAATTTTATTATGTAGGTAATCATTTTGGACAAGAATAAATGAGTGAAGCAATGGAAGTGTGGCCAGAATTAAGGCAGCAAGTGGTCGAGCTGATCGCTAGCTATCCTGATACAGAGGCAGCGGTAGTGGCCAGGGCCTTGTACCGTCTTTACTTTGATAAAAAACCCACAGCAAACACCGCGGAGAAAAGATTTTTGCTAGGTAAAGCTTTCAGGTTCCCCATAAACGCCGAACTATCGCCTGCAGAAGACCAGGCGATTCTTGAAGAAGAAGCTGCTAAATTTTACAAGCAAGCCAAGAAAGCTGGCGGCTCATCCCACAAAGGCTAGGTTGTAATTAGGCTGTTTCAACTAGCTTGGCTAAGCGCTCCATGCCGGCTGTTGCGCCGCGTTCCATGCCGCTTTTGACCATGCCTTCTAGGTCGCCGATATTTTGGTACTTAGAAACGGTGGTCATTAAGGTTTTGCCACCGGCTTGCGGCTCAAACGTCACGGATTCTACCAAGATATGCCCGGCCCACGGCTCGTACTCAAACGTACGAACAATTTTACGCGGCTCGTCAATTTCTTTGAACACGCCGCTAAAAGCGTGAACTTTGCCGTCCTCATCTTTGCTGACAAAGCGCCAAGTGCCGCCAACTTTGAGATCGTGTTTATCAACGGTGGTTTTATCCCACCACTTCGGGATTTGCTCTGGATCGATAAAGGCCTGCCATAGCCGCTCGGGCGAGGCATTAAAAACACGCGAGATTCTGACTTCTAATTTGTCACGATCGACCTCAAAATTAGTCTTACTCATTTTGCAGCCTCCAGCTCGGCGATATTAATCTTTTTCATCTTGAGCATTGAATTGACGGCCTTATTGGATTTTAGTAGTTCACCCATATTTTTTGGTATTATTTGCCAGCATAAGCCATATCTATCCTTTAGCCAACCACATTGTTCAAACTCCGGCACGGCCGATAGCTTCTGCCAAAAGTAGTCTATTTCGGCTTGGTCTTCGCATTCCACGTATAGAGAAATTGCCTCGTTGAATTGGAAAACCGGTCCGCCATCGAGGGCCATAAACTTTTGCCCATTTAGCTGGAAGACGCCAGTTAGGACTTTACCCTCCATTTCGGGCATCCCGGGAGTATTCATTCCTTTTTCGTAGCGTCTGATGGAGATAATTTTAGAATCTGCACTCTTATGCGGCGAATCGCCAAAGACTTTAACATAGAAATTCATGGCCTCCTCAGCTTGATTGTCGAACCACAGAAACGGTGTTATTTTTTGTTTACCCTGAGCTTGTCGAATGGGCATAATTGACTCCTTTCAGTCGTTAATGTTCAATGAACAATGAACAATCAATGGAACAATGATTCAATGCATTAATACATTGTCTATTAGTACATTCATCGAGCATTGACACTTGAGCATTGGGCATTTTAAGCTTCTACACTTTCGGCCAGTTTATCCAGTGACTGATTCCAACCCTGTTCAGCACCTACCTCATCACCCACTGGAAAGCCTTCATGGCGCAGGGTTAGTTTGGTTTTTCCGTCCTGCTCTTCAAACGTTACTGTCAAAGTAAGTTCGGGGAACTCCCGGCTCATTCCATATTGCTTGGCAGATACCACGTTGCCATCTTTGTCGGCGAAGTTATCAGTAGCCACGATTTTTTGCATCGGCACAATCTCCTTATATTCACCCATAGTCCACATGTCTTTATCCCACTGCGTACCAGCGGGACCGTGCATGGCATAAAGGTACTTACCTCCTACCCGAAAATCGATTTTTATCGACGGCGCTGTGAAACTTTTTGGTCCCCACCATTTTTTAACCATTTCCGGATTGGTCCAGGCGTCCCAGACTTTTTCAAGCGGCGCGTCGAAAACGCGAATTATAGTTAATGTTTTACTATTTTGATCGGCCATTTGGCTTATCCTTTCTACTTAATTGCTTCTTTTCGGACTCTAAAATTTTATCGAGCGCCAAAAAACGCTCATCCCACATTTCGGCCATTTTTTGGGCCCAGGCCTCAAGCTCGTGTATAGCTTCTGGATTAACTTCGTAAAGCCGTTGCTGGGCGCGCTTTTCCATGCGCACTAGCTTAGCCTCGCGCAGTACTTTTAGGTGTTGTGAGATGGCCGGGGCGCTGATGCGGAATTTATCGGCGATAGCCGTGGCCGATAACTGCCCGCCTTGAGCCAGCATTTCAATAATGCTTCGTCTGGTTGGCTCGGCTAAAGCATAAAATATATCCATCCCCCGTATATCAACTTCCCGAGCCAAACGCCTTTTGACGTTTGTACTCAATTAATCTCAAACCCAAGAATCGTCTTCCCTGCGTGCCTTTAAGGTAGTGTTCACGGCGTTTGGCATCTAGTTCACTCAAGCAACCTTCAAAATAAATAAGTTTGAGTGGACGCCTAGAGGTAGTGGAAAAACTTTCTCCAGCCTTATGTTCTTTTAGGCGTTTGTCTAAGTCAGTTGTGTATCCAATGTAGCGATTACCATCTTTTAAGCTTTCTAATACGTATACGTAAAAGAACATACGGGAAGTTGTATTACGGGGCATATCTCAATGTTAAAGTACCTACTTAATTAAGTCAAGACTTAATTATAAGAGGCCTAGCGCATTGCTACCAAGCAGACTCCCCGACGTCAGGATCGCCACCATTCGACACTTTCCTAAAGATAAGCTTAGCTGCTGTGGTACAATACCTACCATTAACAATTTATGTATAGAGAGTGCAGGGACCCTACTCCGTCCGCCAATGGCGGACTACGTAGGGCCGTCCGAAGCCCGCCAGAGGCGGGCGAAGGAGGGGAGAACTAGCTCATTGATCTGCCAGCAACCCCACCCAATTTTCAGCCGAAAATTGGGGAACCCAAATTTTCTTGAAAATTTGGGTGGGGTGCTCCGTCTAGCCCGCTTCTTTTAGCCGCGGGAAAGATATTAACAAATATCCTTTCTGGCGGGCCAAAGAAGCCCGAAAGGATTTTGCAAGTGCCCAAAAATATCACGGTTTTTGCCAGCGAGTCGGTTTGCGCCGGCCACCCCGATAAAATTGCCGACCAGATAAGCGACGCCATATTGGACGCCTTGCTAGAACAGGATCCCACCAGCCGGGTAGCCATTGAAACGCTAGTAGCTTCGGACCGCATAATTTTGGCTGGCGAGGTAACTACTACTGCCAAAGTAGATTTTGAAGCTATAGCCCGCCATAAAATTAAGGAACTTGGTTATATAAATCCCAAGTGGGGCTTTGGCTATAATTCCCGCTTGGAACAGATGGTTCACGAGCAATCGCCAGAAATTGCCGCCGGAGTTGATCTAGACGGCGCCGGCGACCAAGGCATGATGTTTGGTTATGCTTGCCAAGATACCCCAGATTTCATGCCGCTGCCTATAACTTTGGCTCATGGACTGGCTAGAGCGCTTGATGAAAGCAAAAAAGCTAAACTCCCCTACCTCCGGCCCGATGGCAAGGCCCAAGTAGTAGTGGAGTATCAAAATGGCAAGCCAGTATCCGTCAAACACGTAACGATTGCCGTGCCACACGACGAAGCAGTTTTACTGCACAAGGTACGGGAAGACGTTTATGAAGAAGTGGTTAAGCCAGTCCTGCATAAATTTGGACACTCCATAGATTTTGAAAATGTACTGGTCAATGGCACCGGGGTTTGGCACCACCCCGGCCCCTTTTCGGACAGCGGTCTGACGGGCCGCAAAATTGTGGTAGATAGCTATGGCGGTATTGGCCGCGTGGGTGGCGGGGCATTTTCTGGTAAAGATCCTTCTAAAGTAGACCGCTCCGGCGCCTACGCGGCGCGTTATATTGCTAAAAACATCGTGGCGGCTGGCCTGGCCGCGGAGGTAGAAGTAGAGCTAGCTTATTATATTGGCGCCAAAGAACCCGTAATGATGGCCATTAATACCTTTGGTAACGGCCATGCCCCCCAAGCCCAAATTGACGATTACGCCCACCGGTTGTTGATACCCTCGGTGCGCAATATTATTGAAACTTTGAACCTGCGCCGGCCAATTTATTCTCAAACCGCGGTTTACGGGCATTTTGGTAAGCCTAATCTGCCCTGGGAAAAAATAGTCTCGTAATCTTCGCACCGCACTAACCTGCCAGCCAGCACAGCCGGCTGTACTGTTAGTGCTTTTGGCGCATCACGACGTTGCCATCTGCGGTACTTCTTCAACGTATTATCATATACGCCTCAGTCCGTTCCTCGCTGGCGCCTTGTGCTGCATCCAAATGCGTAGATTACGCAGGATATTTTGTTAAATGAGTTTAATCGGCGCATTGACACTTAAACATTGAGCATTAATACTTAGTGTATGCATCCTATAGGCCGCAAAGAATTGTGGCACGCCCAAGTTACCCTCATAGTTGCTATTCTCTTACAACTTAGCTTAACGCACGAATTACGGGTTGGCCCGCGATTTTTGGTGGCCGGGCTGGAGGCCTTGCTGGTGGTTGGCTTATTTTTCACAGCCCCCCGCCGGCACAGCACCGCCGAAAAAACTCACACCACCTTTTCCACGCTTTTAATAGCTCTCATTTCCTTAGCCAATGCCGGGCAATTGGGCTTATTAATTAAGGCTCTAATTCATGGCTCCCAGCTACCAGGCAGAACCCTCCTGACCGGTGCTATAGCTATTTTTCTAACCAATATAATTATGTTTGGTATCTGGTATTGGGAGCTCGATAGTCCTGGTTTGAGCGGCCGACACAAAGAAGGCGGCCATTTTCAGTTTCCACAAAACGAATCGATGCACGAAAGAGTGCGACACTGGCAACCGACTTTTTTTGACTATCTTTATGTTTCGCTAACTAACGGCTCAGCTTTCAGCCCAACCGATACTTTGCCGCTCACTCACCTTGCTAAAGCGCTAATGAGCGCCCAGGCATTAATTTCGCTTCTGACCGTCGTCCTGGTTACTGCTCGCGCTGTTAATATTCTATCCTAGAGGCGCTTCTGTGCTGTCGTCTGTATTTAATAGCAGCTACGACTCCTGCTACAACTAGTCCGCCGCCAATTCCAAAACCGACGCCTTCGCCGATATATGCAACTTGCGGAATAAGTTCAGAGGAATCAGGCGCCGAGACAGCTTTTGTAAAGACATATATTGCTGCCGGTACCCCGATTAGGATCCCTGATGCGCGTTCTAGAATCCGCCTGTCAGGTCTGTGATCTTCTGAAGTTTCAGTCATTACACCTCTGATTTACAACCTCCCAGTTAACGACATTCCACCAAGCTTCCACATAATCCGGGCGGCGGTTTTGGTATTTTAAGTAGTAAGCGTGCTCCCAAACATCAAGTCCTAGAATCGGCGTTTTGCCTTCCATTAAAGGGCTATCCTGGTTGGCAGTAGAGTAAATTTCCAACTTGCCGCCATTTTTAACTAACCAGGCCCAGCCCGAGCCAAAGCGGCCGATGGCGGCCTCCGACATTTTGGCTTTAAAGTCGTCCAGACTGCCAAAGGTTTTAGTGATCGGCTCGGGCACAGCCTGCGACCCGCCGGGTTTCATGCTTTCCCAAAAAAGCGTGTGGTTGTGGTGCCCGCCGCCATGGTTTTGAACGGCCGTTCGAATATCTTCGGGTATATCCTTGACGCCTTTTAACAATTCTTCCACTGTTTTATTGGCCGCTTCGGCATGCTTAGCTACGGCTTCGTTTAGTTTATCCACGTAGGTGGCGTGGTGCTTATCATGGTGAATTTCCATGGTTTTAGCGTCGATGTGTGGTTCCAGCGCGTCAAAAGCATAGCCCAAATCAGGTAAACTGAACATCATTTGTCTCTAACTTCTATCCTTAGGTAGCATCAAGTCTTCTTTGGAAAGCTCCAGTGCGTAGACTATCCAGAAGAGCAGCACCGTGGCCTCTATGACTGTCCACCAACCTGGCGTCTGGTGCAGGTACTTCCCAAAAAAACCACTGCTGGTTAGGTTATGGGCTGTGGCGCTAGTTACCACTTGAAGGCTTTCCACAAACCAAAAAAGGCCAACCAAAAGCGCCAGGCTGGCGCTTAGCAGCCTAACCAAATAAGTCAGGCGCAGCTTAAAGAACCCCGCTGCTCCAAATAGTTCGGCGATGATAACCCCTACCCCCCAGGTTGCTGGTGATTTTAGCCCGATGGCTCCTAACCAATCTTTAAAACTGTTAAAACTGATGAGTTGCAAAATAGCCATAACTATTAAAATTATGCCCACCAAGGCCACTAGGTTCCACTGCTGAGCGCTCAGCCTCGGCGCCGGCGTGGATCGCAATAACTGTCCATTACTTGTTTGCGCTGCCATAAAAAACCCTCCTTAATATATTTCTATCATAGCACCAAATTAGACATTAGACGCTAGATATTGGATGTTACAATAAAATCCTCCTTTCCAACCTTCCTCTCCAAGAACCGTTCTTGGAAAGGGTGAGAAAATGTATAACTTGTTTTTTGTTTGTTAGTTACCGTTTATTGCTAGTTGCTTGTTACTATTTTCCTAGGAGGTCGGGGCGGATTTGCTTGGTTTTTTTAATAGACTGCTGGCGGCGCCACTTGGCTATCGCGGCGTGATTGCCAGATTTTAAAACCGCTGGTACCTCCATATCTCTAAATTTTTCCGGACGGGTGTACTGGGGATACTCTAAGAGCCCATTACTAAAGGTCTCGTCAGCGGTACTGTCTTGGCTACCGAGAACTCCAGGTAGCAACCTAACTACGCTATCGATAATAACCATCGCCGCGATTTCCCCACCAGTTAATACGTAGTCGCCAATCGACAGCTGCATATCGGCCAGGCTCAAAATCCTCTCATCAAAGCCTTCGTAATGGCCACAGATTAGGATTAAGCCAGATTGTTTAGCCAAGCTTTCGGCCGTTTTTTGGCTATAAGGCTGGCCAGAAGGCGTCATAACAATGACCTGGCTTTTGGGCTTAGCTTTTTTAGCCGCTGCTGCCGCCGCAAAGATAGGTTCTGGCTTTAAAACCATGCCGGCGCCACCGCCAAACGGCGTGTCATCCACAGTTTTTCGGGGCCCCAGTCCAAAGTTGCGTAAATTGATAAGCTCAAATCCGGCTAGTTTTTTCTCCTGGGCTTTACGTAGCATGCTAGTGCTAAGCACCGGCCCAAACATCTCCGGAAACAGCGTAATAACCTGGATCTTCATAAATTGATTCTCTCACGGCTGCTATCCTCTCACAATGGTTTTGACAAACATATCATTCTAGTTGGGTGGCTGCCGAATCAAGCCGAAACTGTGCCGAAGCTCCTCCGCTGGAGATAGAGAGCGAGGCCGCTTGTCGTTGTTTCGGCGCGGCAGCCGCCGTAAGGCAAATTCAGTCTAGTTTCCGAATGTCCCGGCAGTTTTGCTACTTTGGCTGTCCAAAGTAGATAAATATTTGCTTCTTTGGAAAAGAAGAATTCTAGATGTTTTCAAACATCCAGATCATCTAAGTCGGCGAGTTCTTTGCGCATCCGACTAACCGCATCCGAATGGCTGGAATCTTCACGCGGTTTGTCGGGCAGCTCTTCGTCTTCGGACATATCAACTTCGCTGGCGGAGCTTGTAGAATCTTTTGGAGATTCGTCTGGAGCTGGTGGCTTAGGCTCTTCGGCCGGTTGGTCGGAAACCGGTTGGTCGTTAGAGACTGAGTCATCCCTGGCAGCTGGCGAAGAATCGTCGGCCGGTGGAGCGCTAGATTGGTCATCGGAGCGGCTATAGGAGCCTTGGTCTCTTTGTGAATAATCGCGCGGTGGACCAGTGTCAATAATCTTGAGATTGTAACGGGCGTCATTTTTGGTACCCAGGGCTCTAAGCAGAGTACGGATGCTCTGGGCCGTGGCGCCGCGCTTACCGATAACCCGGCCCAGGTCCTCCGGGTCGACTGTCAGTTCTAAAAGCACGCCTTTTTCGTCTATTCGGCGGTCTACCTTTACCGCGTCGGGATGGCTGACCAGCGATTTAACGATATATTCTATGAATTGTTGGTCAATACTGCTCATATCTGCCTTTCCTTACAAGTTACTGTTTAATTATAAACCGAAAACTGCCAAAGACTTAAGCTTTTTCGGATGCTGGGGGTGACTTTTCCTCCGAATTGGCCGGCGACTCTTCGGCCGGCTCTTTTTTAGAAGCCTTAGCCTGATTTTCCTTAGCCGGCTCTGCTTCGGCGGGAGCGGGAGGTGTGGCTTCGGCGGCGTCTTCAGCTGGTGGCTCGGCAGCAGCAGCTTGGTCCGCTTCGGCGTTGGTGGAAGCTTCTTCGCCCTCCTGTCTGGCGGGCTCAGCAGTTTCTGGATCAGCCGAGCTATCAGGTTCTGGAGCGCTAGTATCTGGGCTGGCTTCGGCTGCTGGAGCCGGTGGCTCTGCTCCTTCTGGTCTAGTGCTGCGGCGCTTATCGGGATTACGGGTAGATTTTTGTTTTTTGGGAGGCGCTTTAGCCCACTTGGGCAGTTTAACGCCCTCTTTTTGCAGTAGAATTACTACCCGTTCTGAAGGCTGCGCGCCATGGCTCAAATAACTGGATATTTTTTCCTTATCAAAGGTCGCTTCTTTGGTGTGGGGATTATAGCTACCTAAATACTCCACCACCCGGCCACTGGTTGGGCTAAAGCGGCTATCTTGGACAATCAATCGAAACTGAGCGTGGCCGCTGCGGCCTGTACGCTGCATCCTAATGGCTAACATATCCAAGTAATTTTACAGATAACTACCTCTGTTGTCAATTAGTCTTTATTTCCTAGGTATTTTTGCAGAGCCTGGCTGGGGCGACAAATTTAGGCTTTTAAATAAGCACCTAATGCCTGGGTCGCGGCGTCTACCTGGGCGGTTTGTTTGCTGGGGCCGGTGCCTTGAGCCTTTAATTCGTCATTAACATAAACGCCAACCACAAAAACCTTGTCGTGGTCCGGCCCATCTTCTTGGAGAACCCGGTAATGAGGCGTAAAACCCTCGTCGTTTTGGATTATTTCTTGGAGGCGGGATTTGGGATCCAGCCAGGAGCCTTTTTGTAGGATTTCTTCAAAAGTAGACAGCAAGCTGTTTTCGATAAACTGCTTAGCGGCGCCGTAGCCTTTTTCTAAATATAGCGCGCCCACCACAGCCTCGTAACAATTGGCTAAAATTTGCTGGCGGGCCCGCAGCGAGCCGCGTTTTTCACCCCTGCTCAGCCGCAGCAGCGGCTCAAAACCTTCACGGGCCGCGGCGGCGCTGATGCTTTCGGTCCTCACAAGTGCGCTGCGCCAGTTAGTCAAAATCCCTTCCGGTTCTTGATAATGAGCGTATAAATACTCGGTGACTACCAGCTCTAGCACGGCGTCGCCCAAAAATTCCAGCCGTTCGTTGTGCTCTTTGACTGTTTTGCGGTGTTCATTAAGATAAGAGCGGTGCGTAAAAGCGGTAATTAACAGATCAATGTCTTTAAAATCTCCAAAGTGAGCTTTAGCGAAATCTTTGTAGGGAGTGATGTCCATTAGACGCCTCCTGCGGAGGCAAAAATCAAAGACCAAAAATCAAAGACCAAATTTGGGGTTTGAAGTTTGAAGTTTGAAGTTTCCATTTAGACGCCGTTTCGGATTTTCTTTAGCCCAAGCAATATTAATTTACCAATATCTTCATATTCAATCTTATCTAGCGCGTCCTGGGTGCTCATCCAGGCTAGCCCGTTCATCCATTTCTCGGGCTGTACCCCCTCGGTGTTGCCCAGCGCCCTAATCAGAAATATTTCGGTAGTCATTAGCACTAAACTGTTGTTGCGGCGGTAGCGGAAGTTGATTTTACCAAGCCAGTCCAAAACTGTCATTTTTTGGAGGCCGGTTTCCTCGCGGATTTCTCTTTCGGCGGCCTCGCGCGGTGACTCGCCTTCTTCAATATGGCCTTTCGGGATGGTCCAGCGGCCTTTGGAGTCCTGAATTAGTAAAATTTCAATGGTTTTATTGTCGCCGTCGCGGTGCCTATAAACTACCCCTCCGGCCGTCGGTTCCCTAACCACTTCACTGATGGCTGGGCGGTGCCGGTGTACCAGTTTTTTAATGCCGACGATGGGTTTTGGGCGCTTCATGCTCGCTCCCAATCGTATAAAGTAGAAAGTGCAGCAGTTCGCCGCGGAGGCGAACTGCTGCACTTTCCCGTTCCGCCTTCCCTGTTATACGTTACACGTCTCCCGTTATACGTTTTATGTCCTGGGTTATAAGTTACAGTTATTGCTTGATTCATGGCTTTGCTTTCTTGGCCTTAGCTGCTTTCTTTTTGCCTGTTGTCTGTTGTTTTTTGGTGGGGCTTTTTGCGTCCTTGGCTTCTTTGTTTTTAAGCACTGTGCCCAGCACGCCGTTGATAAATTTAGAGGAGTTATCGCCGCCAAAGGCTTTGGCTAGTTCCACGGCTTCATTGATGGCCACCTTTGGCGGAACACTACTTTGGTAAAGCAGCTCGTAAACTCCGATTCGTAGGACCACCCGGTCCATGCGGGCAATTTGGGCGATTGGCCACTCTGGCGCCACGGGTTGGATAACCTCATCGAGCTTTTTTTGATGGCTGTCAACACCGTGAACTAGTTGCTCGATAAACTCTTTATCGTCGATGGTTTCGTCGTACCGCTGGATATTGCGTCTTAGAACTTCACGCAGCGAAAAAGCTTTATCGTCGCACTCCAGCCGAAAATCTTGCTCATACAAAGTCTGCAGGGCAATGATACGGCCAAGATGACGGTTAGCGCTCATAATAGTTTGTTAAGTTGTTAATCTTTCTGCTTTTTAGAAGCTTTATATCTAGTATAACTTACTAAAAAATCGCTACTTTAGGTTTTGAGGGGTGTTTTTTTGGGTTTTAGGGCTACTTTAACTGGGCTTTTAGCATTCACTCTGCGAGCCAGTTGGAGCACGTGGTGACTGCGGCGCATGCCGGTGCGGCGTGGACTGGTCCTTTTTTTGGGCTTACCCATAACTAATACTCCTAATTGATTGGGCTTATTACCCAGTAGCTTGTCTGTTATTATATCAGATTACCTAAGCGGTACAAGCGCTGTTGGATAGGCCCGTCCTTGGAAAAAGCAAAGAGTTTTTTGATAAAAACTATTAAGTTTTACCTATCTTTTCTCCCTTGGGAAGAGAAGCCCGACAAAATGTATTCCATTTTGGCAGGCAGCGATGAGAAACCCCGAAGGGGTGTCTTATAAGGCGAAGCCGCTTTTACCTATCTTTTTCCAAGGACGGGCCTCTAAATAGATATTAATCTACTACGAAGCTGATCAATCGCCCGGGTACATAAATTTCTTTTTTAATTTTTTTGCCTTTTAAGTACTCGGCCACTACCTCGTGGCTTTTGGCGAATTTAATAATCTCGTCCTTACTTAGGTCCACCGGCACGCCAATTTTGGCCCTCAGCTTGCCATTTATCTGGATAACGATGATCATTACGTCTTCGGTTACCAATTTTTCATCCCATTTTGGCCAGGGGCTCAAGTGAACCGATGTTTCGTGGCCTAGCTCGCTCCACAGTTCCTCGGCAATATGCGGCGCCAAGGGAGCTAGTAATTGGACCAAATTTTCGAGCGAAGTTTGCCAGGTTTCATGAGCTAAACCAAAGTTAAGTTCACTCTTGAGTTTATAGAGGCCATTAACGGCCTCCATCAACGCCGAAATGGCCGTATTAAAGCCTAATTCTTTTAAGTCATTAGTTACTTTTTTAATAGTCTTGTGGGTAATCCAACTAATTTGGGACTCTAACTCCGAATTACTTGCCCCGAGCGTAGTCGAGGGGTGCGCCTTACTTCGACGTTCGGCTTCTCGGAATTCTTGAATAAGTACCCAAACGCGGTCTAAAAAGCGATAAGTACCAGCAATACCGCGGGGGTTCCAGTCTACCCCTTGGTCGTAGGGGCCGATAAAAAGCTCATATAGCCGCACCGAATCGGCGCCGTAGCCCTGCTTGATAAGTTCGTCCGGCGTTACCACATTGCCGTAGCGCTTACCCATTTTGCGGCCGTCGGCGCCGCCAATCATGCCGTGGTTGCGCAGAGCCTTAAACGGTTCATCAACCCCAACCAAGCCATTATCGTATAGAAATTTAGTCCAAAAACGGGCGTACAACAGGTGTACTACGGCGTGCTCGGCACCACCGATGTAATTATCTACGGGCATCCAATAATCAACTTTTCCTTTGACAAACGGTTCCTTATCGTTATGCGGATCGGTAAAGCGCAAAAAATACCAGCTGGAATCGATGAATGTATCGAATGTATCGGTTTCGCGCTCAGCCGGACCACCACATTTGGGGCACTTAACATTTACAAAGTCTGGAATATCTTTAAGTGGACTTTGGCCGGTTGGCCTAAATTTAACGTTTTCCGGCAGCAACACCGGCAGGTCTTCTTCTGGCACCGGGACAATACCGTCTTTATCGCAGTAAATTATAGGAATCGGGCAGCCCCAATAGCGTTGCCGGCTAACCGACCAATCGCGCAGTCGATATTGAACTCGCGCTTTTGCTATGCCCAGTTTGACTAATTTTTCAAGAATTTTCTTTTGCCCAGATTCAAAATCTAAACCATTAAACTCATCTGATTTAGCTAGCTTATACTTTTTTCTGTTGGCTTTTATATCTTGATAGCTGACAAATTCTTGCTCTTCAGTTGTATATACAATCGGTAGTTTGAATTTTTGAGCGAATTCGTGGTCCCGTTCATCTTCACCGGGCACAGCCATGATTGCTCCAGTTCCGTAGCTCATAAGAACATAGTCGGCCACCCAAATCGGAATTTTCTCTTTATTGATTGGGTTGATAGCGTAAGCGCCGGTGAACAGTCCAGTCTTATTCTTGCCTTCTTCGAGACGGTCCAATTCGGTCTTATTTTTGGTAGCTTCTATGTAATTATTAACCTCCTTTTGATGTTGAGGGGTAGTAATCTGGAAAACTAGCGGATGCTCGGGGGCCAAAACCATAAAAGTAGTACCAAAAATGGTGTCATAAGCCGTTGTGAACACTTCGATTAGCTTGCTATATCCATCTACTTCAAACTTGATTAATGCTCCTTCGCTACGGCCGATCCAATTACGCTGCATGGCTTTGATACTCTCGGGCCAATCCAAATTATCTAGGTCATTAACCAACCTATCAGCGTAGTCCGTAATTTTTAAGAACCACTGCTCCACCTCTTTTTGAACTACTGGTGTATCGTCTCGCTCACAAACATTTACGCCGTTTTTGACGACCACCTGCTCATTAGCTAGTACGGTTTGGTCTTTGGGACACCAGTTTTGCAACGATTTGGCGCGGTAAGCCAGTCCCTTTTTATAAAAGAGTAAAAATAGCCACTGGGTCCAGCGGTAGTAATCGGGGTTCGAAGAATCAAGTTCTCTGGACCAGTCGTACGAAAAGCCCATCTGGATAAGCTGGCGTTTAAAGGTTTTGATATTCTGGTCCGTGGAAACCCGCGGTGAAATATTATTTTTTATGGCGTAATTTTCGGCCGGCAGGCCAAAAGCGTCCCAACCCATCGGATGAAGGACATTATTGCCTTGCATACGCGAAAATCTACTTACTGCGTCACCAATGGTGTAGTTCCGTACGTGTCCAACGTGCATGGTGGCGCCACTGGGGTACGGGAAATACTCCAGTATGTACTTTTTGCCTGTCCCACGAAGCCTTCCCGATCTTCGTAGCTTTAGCGAAGAAGATGGCGAAGTGGGAGGCTTAGATTTATCTTCCTTGGCTTTGTAAATCTGGGCTTTATCCCAAATTTCCTGCCACTTAGGCTCAATTTCCTTCGGGTTATATCTCCGCATATTAACCCTATTCTAACAGATAGAGGACGGCAGACTAAAAAACGAATTAGATCACGCTACTTGAGCTGAAGGTTTGTCGGCGCCAAGGCCATCGGCTAATATAACCCGGTAGTCTTCTAGTGGCCCAAGAGGATGGACCTCTGCGGGAGCTGGCAGGTCTACATCTCCATAGGTATGCGTCTTGTCATGCGTTGCCAACTTTTCAGCGGCAGTATAACCATGAAGCATAAGCACGCCTAAGCCAAAATGCTCTCTAGCACTAGGATGCTGGTCGGGCGCGATCTCTCGTAAGTTCTTAAGACCGTCTATCAATACCTCGACGGGATCACTACCGTCAGAAATTTGCGGGTCATAAAGTATAGCTACTGCTACTCCTAGCGTTTCGCGAACTCTTTCAAACTGCTCTGGACCCAATTGACTCTTCAAAAGGCCAAGCCCCAGGTCAAATACTTCTTCTGACGTTTTTTCTCTCAGTGACATTTCTTTCCTTTCCATTAAAAAAGCCCTCGGGTGAGGGCTTTGTGTGGTTGCTACTTTTTAGTTTAAATGGAGCAAAGCCCTCGCGATTGAGGAATAATAATGATGCTAATAATGCTCATTGAACTTCGCATACTAAAGACTTTAGCACAGTCTATAATCAATGCCAATTTAAATAATTTGACGACGGAGGTTGCTGGAAAGCCCGGTAAGTAAGCTATAGCTGAATAAATTGTGAGCTTTGGTGATTTGTTCGATAGAATTTGCCGCTGTTTTATCTTTACTTACGATAATCACTTCTGAGCCAACTTGTGCGTCTGAATCTTTCAGGTCAACCATTGTGTGATTCATGCAAATTCGGCCAACTATGGGTAATTCCTGGCCTCTATAACTGACAATTCCTTTGTTGCTCATCTCTCTTGGAACTCCTTCGTAATAACCAAGTGGTAAAACGCCAATTTTCATCTTTTTTGGTGCTGTAAATATTCCGTTATAACTGACTTTATTGCCTTTTTGCAGTTCTAAAATTTTCAAGATGGTGCTTTTTAATTCCAGAGCAGGCCGCAATCCAACTAGCTCAACATGATGGCTATCTTCTGAATTTAACGGATTGATACCATACAAGCCAAGGCCCACTCGCAGGGCATTGGCATAAGAACTCTTAACCTTCACGCTGCCTGCCGTTTGACCAATGTGAATATATTTAGGCTCGAAGCCGGCAGTTTGTATTTTGGCCACCAGCTTATCAAATAAACTTACTTGCTTTTTCGTAAACGAGTCATCTATTACATTGTCGGCATCGGCCAAATGGCTCATAACTCCTTCCAGTTGTAGGTTTTTATGCCGCTGGAGTTCGGCGAGATAACTATCAACTTCTTCGGGCTGCAAACCCATCCGGTTCATCCCGGTATTAAGCTCCATATGAACCCGCACTGGCTTCCGTAAAGAGCCAAGTGCTCGCAGGCCGGCAATATCTTGAACAACGAAGGAACATTTTTTAGTGTCTAATAAATGGCTGTTTGCCGGCAGTATGTAACCCATAACTAAAATTTGGTGTTTCGTTATATCTCGAATTTTGGCGGCTTCAAAATAGCCATCGACAGCTATAAAATCGCAGTCAATCTCATTTAAGATTTGTGCTACCTCTGATAGACCATGCCCATAGGCATTGCCTTTGAGCACAGGAATAACTTCGGCCCCGGGATTATTTCGTTTAAAAAAGTTGAAATTATGCAGAAACCGCCGACGATCCAATTCAATAAGGTTAAGCGTTCTATAATTATTAGCCCCCAGCCTGGCAATGGCCAGCTTGGCATATTTTTTAACTGACACTTAAAATTGTTTTAAATAATTAGTGCTAAAAGAGGTGGTAATTTTCTGTTTGTCCTGCCATTTTTGCTCGGCGTAGTCAATCAGCTTAGTAACTAGATCCACCCCAGAAATACCAGCTTTTTTCCAGTTATGGGCATACAGTCCTCCGGGCATTGGATTTACTTCGTTGAAATAAACCTTTTCGGATTTTGAATCTATCAAAAGATCTACTCTGGCAATGCCGCTGCAACCCAGCGCCTTGTATACATCCAGGGCGGTTTTTTCAGCTTTTGCATACAGATCTTTAGGTAACTTAGCTGGCAATTCACTATATCCCTGAGCACCTTTTACCGAACCTTTTTGGCCGTTGCCTTTTTTACCGCCCCGCAGGTACTTGTACTCAAAGTCAAAGTAATCGCCTGGTTTGGTAAGTGGGTGTTCTAGCAACGCCGGTACTGGGTCGTCGTTACCCATAATTGGTAACGTAACTTCTATAACATTAGGTACTGCTTCTTCAACAATAATTTTGTCATCGTAATGAGCTGCTACTTCTAAGGCGTTGGTTAATTCGCTCTCTTTTTCTACTTTAGAAATACCAATACTCGAGCCAAGATGGGCTGGTTTAACAAATAGCGGATATTTAAGCCCCTCAATTGTCTTTTTAACGTTGGTATGGGCCAGCGTAGAAGAATAAAACCCCACCCACGGATTGCTTGGAATACCGTTAGAATCGGTAATTCTCTTAGCCAGCACCTTATCCATGGCTACTGCGCTAACCCGGAAATTACACCCCACATAAGGCACGTTGGCCATTTCTAGCAGCCCCATAAGCTCGCCGTCCTCGCCGTGGGTGCCGTGCATCGCCGGAAACACCAGGTCGATTTTTTTGTACATTTTACGGCCGGCAAATTGGCTAGATTTGACTAGAACCAAACCATCGTCAAATAACAGATGTACCTTAGGCGCCCGGCGCCTAAATTCTTCTATATCGCCGCTGGTATAAAGGTTAATATCTTTTAGTTTTTCATCCCAGTACCACGAACCGTCTTTGGCAATATAAACTGCTTCAACCCTGTATTGTTTGGTTAATTCTAGGGGTTTAATAATGCTGGCCAGCGCCGTAATTATGGATACGTCGTGTTCCGTAGATCTACTGCCAAAAATAACCGCAACTGTTTTCAACTTAACCCCCTATTTCCTATCTGTGCCATTTACGGGGTTCAACCCTGTAAATAGCAAAATTATGTTATAGTAAATCTTTTGACCTATTCGCATATGCTAATTATACACTCCTTGTCAACAATTAGTATATACAATTACAGCCAATTAATTGTACTAGCGAACCATTTGTAAAGAATTTCTGCGTATTGCTGCTGAAATTTAGGCAACTCAGAGAAGCTATGCGGCGCGCCCTCTACGACGATATGAGTTAGCTTTTGCTTATCCCTCACGGCATCTAAATAATTTTGGACTGTACGGTGAGGGATTATTTCGTCGTTACCGGATTCCACTACCAAAACTTGGCCTGCAAAATTGTGAAGAGCGCGAAGTGAGGTCGTATCCTCCGGTTTTCTAATTTGATGACGCCATTTTAACTTTTCAACCTCGTCAGAATACTTAGCTTGGGCTTGATCAAAGCCTTCTTCCGGATAATTGGCTGGAGCCCGTAAAACAATGGCTTTTATTGGCCTCAAGCTTGTTAAAATAGCTGCTAAGTACGCTCCTAGGCTAGAACCAATCACGCTTATACTTTGTTTTTCAACCTCTGTTAAATCGGCCAAAAAATCATAGGCCGCGACCACATCTTGAATAAAATCATTTCGGGTTTGACTATTAGTATCACCATCGCTTTCCCCATGTCCTCGCATATCAAATGTTAGACAAACTAAGCCTAGTTCATTAAGTCTTTCCGCCAGTTCTTTGTAACGGTTCTGGTTACTTGTCCAGCCATGGATGAAAAGCACCGCCGGATTTTTAGATTTTAAATTTTGAGGATAATAAATCGTCCCTACAAGTTTTTGGCTCTCAACGTTGAATGAAACATCTTCCTTCATTGTTTATTGCTCATTGCTTATAGTTTATTGGTATTGATCGGGCCAGTCGTTTTGCATCAAAACTAGGTCTCCAGCAGCCACATAATGATCTAAGTTGCTGTAAAAGGTTAAGGGATCCTCTTCTATTACAGATTCTCCTTTATATTTAGCTTTAGCCAGTCCGCTCAAGATGCTGTCGGTTACTGAGTGCTTCATAAGCACCACGGTGTCCGGCTTAGCTTTAGCTATTGCTTCGCCAAGTTCCTGGTGAATCTTTTTAGAATCTTTGCCCTGGTCTACAAGCCCGGGCGTGATGTATATCTTCCGTTTGGCGGGCAGCTCTTTGAGCAGCTCCAGTCCGGCTCTCATACCTTCAATATTGCCATTATAAGTATCATCTATAATCCAAGCCCCGCTATGTTGGTATGGCTGCATGCGGTGTTCGAAAGGCTCAATCTTAGATACCCCAGTTAAGATTTGTTTCTTGTTTAGCCCAGCTTCATGCGCCAAAACGGCCGCCAGGGCCAGTGGTCCCACTTGGTGGCGGCCAATTAATTTGCTCTTTAAGCGGTAGGTGTTTTTTTTGTGTTTTAAAGTAAACTCCACTCCCTTAATGCTGGTTTTGATAGCGCTAATTTTCCAATTTCCAACTCGCTTTGAGCTATATAAGATGTGGGATTTTTTTATAAACGGCTTTAGGGCAGCGGCCTCGGCATTGACAAACAGGTTTTTATTTTTAAGATAAGCAGCCAACGAAAATATATCCTTACCGGCCCGCTGAAGAGTTTTGTAGCGATCCAAGTGAGCCGGCGCCAGCCCGGTGATAATGCCCAGCGTAGGGCTGGTGCACCGGCTAAAACGCTGCACGTCGCCCGGCGCGCCTTCGCCGTATTCAATTATCAAAATTTCTTCGTTGCCTTTAAGAGATTTAGCAAACTGGGCGTGGCTAATAGATACGTTTTTGTTGGCCGGCGTAGCAGCCACCCTTTGACCCTCTGACAAAACAGTTAAAAGTATCTCTTTCATGGTAGTTTTGCCGTAGCTGCCGGCCACCGCAATTTTGATGCCGGGGTGCAGCTTAAAGACACGCGCCGAGCGCCACACTTGAAGCCCATAATAGGGCCCAATAACTAGCCAGCGGCCCAGCAGCAGCGGCAAAACTACCAGATGCGCCCAAATGATGGGAGCGACAATCAAAAGCGACGCGGCGTAAAAAGGCACACCCAGGTGATGGTTATTAACCGCCCATATAAAAAGCCAAATAGCCGCTACATATTGAACTAACAAACCAAAACTAAATACCGCTAGCAGCAGTTTGGCCGGTTTGCTCATAACCAAGCTTTTGCGGTGCATGACGCGGCTAAAGTTACTAGTCCGCCAGAACCATTTCAAGTAAGGAACCAGACGGTACTCGGTGGCTTGCAGCATGTAAACTACTGTGCGGGCAAAACGGGGCCGGTATAGTCCAAATAGTGATTCTAAAATCATGCTTAGCCCGTCTTCTTTAAAAAATCCATAATAAGCCTGGCTACTTTAGCCGGCTGTTCCTGGTGCAGAAAATGGCCGCCGCTGTCCACGATACCCAATATAGAATCCGGTATAGCTTTATTTAAAAGTTGGCCGTAAGACAGCGGAGTATCGCGGTCTTCGGTGCCGTATAAAAGCAAGGTGGGGACTTGAATCTTAGAAGCTATGGCTTGGACGTCCTGGTTGATAATCTTTTTGTAGGTTAATTCCATGTGCGGCACCAGCAACATATCTGAACCGAGAGTTTTGTAGAGTTTTTGGCGGATTTTGCGCCTAAAGCTGGGCGGTAGCAAAAATAGTGACACTTTGCCGATCTTGGCCAGCACCTTAAGCAACCAGAGGCTGACCGGTCTTTGGTTACGCACGCCGGCCGAGGCCACAAGCACCAGCTTGTCGGTTTTTAAAAGTCCGCGGCCCAGCCCCATGATGGCGATCGCCCCGCCGTTGGAGTGACCCACAAAGGCATACGGCTTGGTTACTTTGAGCTTATCTAACCAAGCCGCCACAAAATTTACGTAATCTTCCAGGTTCCAGGCTTGGGGCGGCGTTTGGGTGCCACCAAAGCCTGGCAGATCGACCGATAAAACAGTGTAGTGTCTTTGCAGCTTATCGGCGAGCTTAGAAAAGCTGGCCAGGCTGTCGCCCCACCCTGGCAGGCAGACTAACACTTTGGGACCAGCACCAACTTTCTGATAGTTGGTCATCAGGCCGTTAACAATGACGTTCATACCAAGCCTCCTACAGAGGCAGTTTTCAATTTACAATTTACAATTTTCATTAAATTAACAATTACCAATTTACAATTATGACCAGTGAAAAATAGTAAATGAAAAATCAATGTGAAATGTAAAATGCTAAATGTTAAATTATCCGTTTCTCTAACGGGATTCATACGCTTTAGTATAACAGTGGTCAGTCTGATTTTAGCAGTTGGATTTCTTTAGTAGTCAGGTTGCGCCATTGCCCCGGCCTTAGGTTTTTTAAATCGAGTGGTCCGTATTTAGAGCGGTGGAGGGTTTTAACTGGCAGCCCCACGGCGGCCAGCATACGCTTAACTTGGTGTTTGCGGCCCTCGTGAAGCGTGATCTCCAGGAGGGTACGACCCTCCGGCCGGAGGGTCGTACCCTCCAAAAGGCGGGCTTTGGCCGGCGCGGTTTGGCTATCATCTAGCTCGATACCCTTTTCCAATTTTCGTAATTTTTCAGCCGTTACCTGTCCTTCAACTTCGGCTTGGTAGACCTTGTCGATTTCAAAGGAAGGATGCATCAGCTTATGCGCCAGCTGGCCGTCGTTAGTTAATAACAGAGCACCTATAGTGTCGTAATCCAACCGGCCCACCGGCACTACTCTCTCTGGTATGTCTATCAAATCTGTTACCTTTCGCCGGTCCTCGGGATCTTTAAGCGTAGTCACTATGCCGGCCGGTTTGTAAAGCAGGATGTAGCGCAGATTTTGCAACCCGACACGCTGGCCGCCCAGCTCCACGATATCTTGGTCAGTTACTTCAGAATTTAACTGCCCTACCCCGCCATTGACTTTAACCTTACCCGCCTTTATAAGCTCATCCGCACCCCGCCGCGAAGCTACTCCGGCGCGCGCCAAAAATACATTAAGTCTCATCTTTCAACCAAAAAATCATTTATTAATAGCTTAGCTTGGTCAAAATCCTCAACCATGTGATAGCCGTTTATCTTATTTAGCCAGCCAATTTGATGCATAGCGTATTTTTTGGTGTCAACTTTGATGCGGTATTTAATTTTGCCAAGATCAGCCTCATTCAAGCGGAAAACGTTTTTATGGTGCTGTTTGGCATACTCTACAAATTCACGATAGCCGTGAGTTTTACCTATTTGCTTAGGCACGGCATGATAATTACTCACGATACTTTTAAATTCTCCATATAGACCGTCTCGAAACATTTTATCGACGTTAGCCTCAATTTTGCGGTAAAGCGGCTGACGCTCAAAAGCCGGCACCAGCATAAGCGAGGATTTTTTAGAACTTTTCTTTATATACTCATCGCCAACCAAGCTCATTATGTAAGTACCGGTGCCGCCAACAACTAGTGGGATATTTCCCCGATTAATAGTTTCTGCGATCTTGCCTTTGGCGTCTTTGGCGAACTGTTCAGTTGAGTACTGTTTTGTTGGCGGTAAAATATCCAAAAAATGGTGCGGGTAGGACCTTTGTACTTCCTTGGGAACTTTGGCAGTGCCAATATTCATGCCTTTGTAAACCTGCCTAGAGTCGGCGCTGATAATTTCACTTTCTTTTTGGAACTTACCAAAGATATATTTAGCCGTCTTTAAAGACAGCGCCGTTTTACCGCTGGACGTCGGCCCAAATATTATAATTATCCTCTGTGAAACCATAACTTGGCGATTATAACCCAGAGAGATAAGTTTCACCTATAAATGTAAAACTAGGTTTTCCGGCTTTCGCTCTTAGGAAGGTCTACGTGCAGAAGTCAACCTTTAATAATACGTGAATCTCGAAACCCAATTTAATAGAGGTGATAATTTATCGAAACTACCAAATAACAGGGGTATAGTTTCGAGATTCAGGTTTAATAATTCATAAATTATTCTTGCGCTGCGCCTGTAAATAACTCAGACTATAGTTGTGCGATACGCCCATGAAAAGGAAGGTGGTGTTAAAGAGATTTTCTATCGGAAATCCTGGCTTTATATAGCGCCGCTGGCAGGGGCCTTAGCGCTTGCCGGCGCTACTCAGGCCGGCGGAACAAATGCATCACCTGAGTCGAGCTTTAAAAATCCGCAGACCTTACATAGCTCGGATCAAAATTATGCTCCGCCCATGAAATATGTGGGTGTCCAAGAAAATGATATCTGGACTCGCGACGAGAAGAGAGCTGAAAAAATAGCTAAGATGATCGCCGATTCTGGCTTTAATACTGTCCGCGTTGTCGTTCCCATCGGCCCAACGCAAGCCGAAATTAACAATGACATGCTACCAACTTGTATTGCCGCTAAAGCAGCCTATGATAATGGTCTAGCATTAGTGCTTACTTATCAGGGTTATGACATCAAACAGGCGCCGGGTTATGTGCCTCAGAGTTCATCAGAAATAACCAGATTTATAACAGTTTCACGGGCTTATATGGAGGCCCTAGCCGGCCCCACTAAGGACGAAAGCCCAACTGGACCATATAGATGTGAATCGTTACCTAAAAAAATGGATCTTAATTTCGAAATTATGAACGAACCAAACATTCCATTATTCTTTAACGCTGAAAATGCCCCGCAGAAACTTGTCAATATACTAGCCCGTGTTTATCCAGCTTTAAAAAAAGAGGCCTACATCCTGGGGACTCACGTCAATATCATGGCCGGGGCACTTAGCTCACGCCATAATGTTCTTGGTTTTATTGCTGCCATGGGCGAGGCCATAAGAGCGCGAGGAATTAAAGCAAAGCTATTCGATATTTGGACAGAACACCCTTTTGGTCTAAATTCCGCGGAACCACCTGCTACTATTCACCCCGACGGTTCAGTAATTGGTATCGCCGATTATACTCAACAAACTGAGGCGCTTCGCCGGGCCTTTGGCTTTGTGCCGCCGATTATTTACAGCGAGTGGGGTGCCCAAACACTTACCCCTCCCGGCAAGCAATCCTTATACAAAGGACAATTAAGTCCAGCGGTTGGCGCGGTAGATGAATCCACCCAAGCCAGGTATATCACCCAAGCTTACTCTCTAGCAGCTTGCCAACCAAAAGTTTTGGGGCTATTTAACTTCCACGCGGTCGATGTAGCAGATGAAGCGGCTACCTGGCGGGCGTCTGGGCTTTTTTATCCATATCCAAATGAAACGCCGAAGTCTTCTTACTCACTTATCCGCAGCGTTCTGACCAAGGCTAGAAATGGCAGCCTGGTTAAATGTGCCATCGAACAAAAACCGCTTACTCCTAATTAATACTATTTGGCCTTAGCTGGTGGAGCATGTGGGATTCGAACCCACGACCTCTTCCATGCCATGGAAGCGCGCTAGCCAACTGCGCCAATGCCCCTACTTAACAGATGTATATTATACAAAAATATCATATAACCTGCTAGTGGTCATGCGAGTGGCCAATGCCGCGGGAAATAAGTAAATAATTCACTGGTACGGTTAAGATAAACGCCACAATTAGCGAAGTAATTAGGCTGATCCAGAAAAGTTTTGAGTTCAAATTAGCATTAATGGCGCCTGGCACAAGCAAGATAAAAATATTGTCGATGGCTTCCATCGAAACAATTGAAGTTGTATCGGTAGCCGCAGCGGTTTTTATAGCCTGTCTGGGCATGATATTTTTTCTACGAAGTGATCTAAAAGTTAAAAGATAGCCAAAAAAGAAGGCCAGAACGATTGATAAAACAATATTTGCCAGGTTTGACCATTTGAGTGCAGTGCTAATCACCATCCCCAAAATTTCACCTATAGAGCAGCCTAGGAGACAGTGGAGTGTATGCTGAACGGCCGACTTAGTTAGTGAATCGATTCTCATAATTGTGGTGGAGTTGGGGAGACTCGAACTCCCTACCTCGGCAATGCGAATGCCGCGCTCTACCAGGTGAGCTACAACCCCGGTCTTTGAATTTTATCAACTTCTGCTGAGTTTATTGACTAAATTAGAGGCAATAACTGCGGCAAGCGCCCCGAGGCCACTCTTGAGGGAAAAATTAAAGTGGGTAAAATTATCGATTAGTTCAACCGTGCCAATTGCTGCAGCCGCTCCCGCAGCATATGAAATTTTTTGCCGCCTAGTCATCCACCCACCGCTCTCAGGTTTTCTAAATAGGGGCTGGTGCTCGCTCATTTCTATATTTTATAATATTTAATCTTGTAAAGCAAAAAACTCCTGGTTAGGAGTTTTTTTGTAAGCTTCGCGCAGCCCACCCTGGGCCCGGGCGAATTTATTTTAATAATCTTTGTCTTTATCTTTCGCATCCAGTTCCTGCGAGCAAACTGGAGGGGCCCGGTGCGCGAAGCTCATACCATTACACGCTTAAGCTTACCCCTTTGTCAATATTGAACTACGTATTTTTGACATATGTCAAAAATACGTATGTACGCAAATCTGTTATTTTTTTAGTTGTTCGAGGAAAGTTTTGATTTCGGGAAAGACAGTAGTGGTCCGCAAGCTGTATTTTTTTAACTCTTCGTCGGTCATTTGGGCAAATGTCTTGCCGCAGCCGTCTCTAACAAAAATTGAATTCCAGCCAAAGCTGTCATCGCCTCTTGAGCTCTTTATAATTTTTCCCTCGACCGCGCCATCAAAAAAATTTATGTCTAGACCGTCAAAATAAGCAAAAACCACAGCCGCCCGGGCCTCTCGGCTACCTAAATTATCCACCAGATCGCAAATCCCCTGAAGCCCCAACGCCTCCTCGAACCATTTAATAAGCGGCCCGGGTAGATCGCCCAAAGCTTTTATGGTTAAGCCTATGTCCTCGACCAAAACCGGTGACTTAATCAATTCATAAGCCTGGCGGGCTTTGTGCTCGGTAATTTTATGAAGGTCTAGCGACTGAATCTCATCAAGTTCTATCTTTTGATGCTCAACCGGATAATCTAAAAACTTAGCCATGAAGGCGGCCTTGAATTGGTTGCCGGTTATAAAAGTAACTCTGTTCATCTTCCAACCAATTTCAAAAATTCTTTTTCACTAATTTGCTTGGTGCCTAATTTGCGGGCTTTTGTGAGCTTACTTTCGCCAACGTTTTCGCCGACCACCAAATAATCTGTTTCCTGGCTGACCGCGGGCTGGAATTTGCCGCCGAGCGCCCGAATGCGCTCGGCGGCCTGCTCACGGCTCATCGACTCTAAGGTACCGGTGACCACAAAGTTTTTACCACTCAACGGACCTTTGATTTGGCGGGCAGTCTGTGGCTCTACGCCGAACTTAGCAAATTTCTTAAGCAATTTTTTGTTAGATGGCTGGGCGAACCATTCCACAATAGACTCGGCCACTATCCCGCCTATGCCTTCTACTTGACTAAGCTCGTCGATTGTCGCCTTTTGCAACTTTTCAAGGCTATGAAAGTGATCAGCCAGATCAATAGCCGTTTGGACCCCCACTTGCCGGATACCCAGCGCATAAATAAAACGCGGTAGCGGCGGCGGCTTTTTATCTTGAATCGCTTTCACGAGCTTAGCCGCCGAAATATCGGCAAAGCGTTCCAGTTTGAGCAAGTCTTCTTTTTTGATCTTATAAATATCGGCCGGATCGTTAATTAGCCTGGCATTTATGAGCGCGATCACGTTCTTTTCGCCTAGGCCTTCGATGTCCAAGGCATCTTTGCTGGCAAAATGTTGAATCCGCTTCCATACTCGGCTAGGACAATTGTTATTGGGACAGCGCCATATGGCTTCTGCCTCTTTGCTTTTTACTAATTTGGTGCCACATTCCGGGCAATGAGTGGGCATCACAAACTTTTTTTCAGAGCCGTCTCGCAATTTAACTAGTGGCTTAACGACTTCCGGAATAACATCACCGGCTTTTTGGACAATGACCGTATCGCCAACTCGGATGTCCTTGCGCCGGACCTCGCCCTCATTATGCAAGGTAGCCATTTGTACAGTGCTGCCGGCCACTACTACAGGCTCCAACATGGCAACCGGCGTGGCCGCGCCGGTGCGGCCGATGCTCACAAAAATATCTTTAAGCTTAGTGGTGCTTTGCTCGGCCGGGTATTTAAAGGCCACGGCGCCGCGCGGCGCTTTACCAACTACGCCCAGCCGGTTATATAGCCGCCGGTCATTTACCTTGATTACCAAGCCATCGGTGTTAAAAGGCAGTTTCTGGCGCTGGTGTTCCCACTTTTTATAGAAATTTACTATCTCATCGATGATTTTTGCCTTAGTGGCTATGACGTTGGCGATTAAGCCTAGCTGGCGCAGAGTTTTATAGGCGAAATCGTTGGTCGGCACCTCACCCGGATCGTCTCTTATCAAGTCATAAGCATGGAAGTGCAGTGGACGAGTGACGACTAATTTGGGGTCAAGTTGGCGCACCGTACCAGCCGCGGTGTTGCGCGGATTGGCAAACTTAGGCAGATCCTTTTTTTCACGGTCTTTATTTAGCGTTTCGAAGTCTTTTTTATACATCACGATCTCGCCGCGGATTTCGGTCCGACCGCGCAAGAATTTTTCCGTCTCTTTCTTTTGACGCAGCCGCAGAGGTACAGATTCAATAGTGCGCACGTTAGCCGTGACGTCCTCGCCCACAAAGCCATCACCCCTAGTAATTGCCTGTGTGTATACACCGTTTTGATAAACTAAAGCACAAGCAAAGCCATCCATTTTGACGTCCATAAAGTATTCCAACTGGGCACTGGCCGGCAGCAGTTTCTTGATGCGCTCTAGCCAGGCTTGGAGCTCTTCTTGGCTAAAGACGTCGTTAAGGCTCAGCATCCGGCTGGAGTGGCGGATTTGTTGAAAGCCCGGCAGCGGCTGCCCGGCTACCCGTTGGGTGGGCGAATCGGTAGTGATAAGCTCTGGATGCTGGGCTTCGATCTGCGACAGCTCGTGTTTTAGGCTATCGGCGGCGGCCTCGCTCATGATTGATTTATTTAGCACATGGTAGTTGTAGCGATAGTCGTTAATCAACTCCCGCAGCTTGGCAGCACGAGCAGCAGCTTCGCGACTCATATCGTGCCTCCGGCAGCATTAACCATTAGCCATTTACTATTGACTGTACATTTACCATTAACTATTAACCATAGATCATGGAAAACGGAAAATGGATAACGCCTGGTAAAAGGTGAATGGTGAATGGTGAATGGTAATTGAAGCCCATAGTTTTTCATTCTAGCAAACTCCGATAAAGGCTATACAGATAGGTATGGATAAACAGCAGGGCTAGCATACTCAAAACGTAAAAGACCGGCACCACTAGAACGTGCACAAATAAGATAAGCGGGATTATGACTGTCCCCATTACTAGCAAAAACGAAACTGGTAAAAAAAGTAACCGGCGGATCACTGCCCAGCGTCTAAAACGCACCAGGTTTTTGGCGGCCCGCAGCGCCGGGCGAGGTTGCATATTGGGCAAAGTTACAATATAGAGCGCAAAGATCGAGCCACTGACCATATAGAGCGACCAGGCGCCAAACAAAGCAAAAAAGACCAGCAGGACGACTGTCAGAGTAGTACTGCTGCCAAAAACCGTCGTTAAAACCAAAGACAAGCCGGCGGTGCCCAGCGTCACCGGCAGTAGCTCCAGAATAATCACTAAAATTATCAGCAAAAAAGGCACCAGCGGCGCCATAGATTGGTAAAAAGACTGCTTAATTTTAATAGACTGGCCGGCTAGCAGTTGGCGTAGCGCCCAGATAATTACCAGGCTAATCAGCACAAATAGCACGGTTTGCAAAACCGAGCCGCTTTGGGAAGTCCCAGTGCCAGCGGTACCTAGTAGCGAGCCGAAGCCGCTTAGGGCTTGCCAAAAATGATGGCTGGCCTGCAAACTAGCCTTGATGGTGCTAAAGCTTGAGCTGATATTACTCAGCCCGCTGGCAAAAATAATATTTAAAATTAAATAAACCAGCACAATGCTACCCAGCGGCTTCCAGTGTTTACTGAAAGTTTGCCAAACTTGGCCAAGCAGCCTAAAGCTATTTGGTAGCTTAGAGCGCTGCCGGGCCTCTTTTTTAGCCTGCCGCTTCTGCTGCGCCTTGGTAAGCTTGCGGCGCCGCAGAGTTTGGGCCACCCGATTCTTAGCAGAAGGCTTCCCAGAGCCCTTCTTCTCTCCCTTTTTCACCATACCTCTATTATATAGAAGTTAGACGTTCGACGTTAGATGTTAGAGAGACATTTCGCGGAGGGCTTTGATGCGGGCTTCGATTGGCGGGTGCGTGCTGAATAAACCTAAAAAGCTATGACCTTTCAAGGGATTAGCAAAAAACATGTGGGCCGTGGAAGTATTTTGGACGCGGGTGGCGCTGCCGGTTTGTTCTATTTTTTCCAGGGCGCTGGCTAAGCCTTCTGGGTAACGGGTGGTTAGCGCCCCAGTGGCGTCGGCCAAGTACTCGCGGCGGCGGCTGATAGCCAGCTGCAGCAAACTGGCGGCAATTGGCGCGATAATCGCCGCGAATAGCGCCAGGGCGGCTAGCTGGCTATTATTACTTTCCCTGTCGCGGCCGCCAAAAATCGTAAAGCGCAGGAAAAAATCGGCAATCATCGAAATAATACCCACTAAAGCGAAGGCTAGAGTATTGACGCGGATATCGTAGTTCTTAATATGGCCCAGTTCGTGGGCAATAACGCCTTCTAGCTCGGTATCGTCCATAGTGTCTAATAAACCAGAAGTAACGGCCACTACCGACTTATCGGGGCGGCGGCCAGTAGCAAAGGCGTTGGGCGCCGGGTCATCCATAATATAAACCTTGGGCATCGGCAGACCATCGGTGATGGCCAAATTTTCTACCGTCCGCCACAGGCGGGGGTTGTCTTTCTTTTGAATTTCCTTGGCCCGGTTGATAGCCAGGGCCATTTTAGCACCGGCAAAGTAGCTAACTATGGCGTAGCCGACAGAAAACAGGCCCAGGAAAAATAACATTCCGGGGTTGCCGGTAGCCCGGCCAATAAGATACCCTAGGGCCCAGAGAATCCCCAGGAAAAATAACATTAGTAGCCAAGTGCGGCGTTTATTGGAAGAAATCTGATTATACATAGGAGGCGTATAACGGGGTACGTATAAAGTATAAAGGGTTTATGGTAGGAGTCATTGCATTCTACTTCTGGCGCTTTTGATTAGCCCATTAATCATCTTGTGCAACTCGATCACTTTGGGCTCTAATTGTTGCAGTTCGGGTTGTTTGATATAACCAAGATCACAGGCAATATAAGCATGGCTTAATGTTTCGGTTAAAGAACCGAGTGCAATAGAATAGAACTGGCACTTGTCTTTAATGCCGTTTCTAGAGAAGCCTTCAGCAATATTGCCTGCTACCGAAATGGAAGATCGACGCATTTGCGAAGTTAGACCAAATTTTTCTTCAGGAGGGAATGATTGAGAAAGTTGGTAAATATCGCTAGTCAGAGCCCGAGCCTGTTGCCATGCCCGGAGTCCTGTAAATGAGGTAACCTTTTCTGATACACCTAAATTCATATCCCTTTTCCCGTTATACGTTCTACTTTATACGTTATTCCGAGAAATCAACCTTGACTGGCTCTTTTACTTCGGCGGACTGGTTGGCGTCAACTGAGAAGAATTCGCGGAGCTTAAAGCCCAGCATACCAGCAAAAATATTGGTGGGGAAAGTTTGGATCTTAGTATTTAGATCGCGCACCGCGCCGTTATAAAAGCGGCGGGCGGCCTGGATTTTATCTTCGGTGTCTACCAGTTCGGTCTGCAGTTGCTGGAAGTTTTCGCTAGCTCGCAGCTGAGGGTAGGCCTCGGCAACCGCAAACAAACTCTTTAAGGCTTTTTGGAACTGGTTGTCGGCTTCCGCCGCCTGGCCCACAGTCTGGGCGCTTAAGGCCTGGGCCCTGGTCTGCGTGACCTTTTCAAAAACTTCACGTTCGTGTTTGGCGTAGCCTTTTACGGCGTTCACAAGGTTAGGTATCAAGTCGTATCGGCGCTTGAGCTGTACCGAGACGTCGCTCCAGGCCTCGTCGGTGCGCACCTTGGCCCTGACCAGACTGTTATATATAAATACTATTAGCAGTAAAATGGCTGCCACGACCGCTATGATTATCCAGGCTTTCATAAATCTTTCCTCACTCCCTTATTAATATTATACATGTTCCAGGGAGCACTACCCTGGCGGTGTATCATAAAGTTAACTGATTATGTCCAAAAGGTTATCAATCTGGCGTTTCTTAGGATTATTGGGAGTGGTGGTTTTAGCGGCCGGGGCGGCGCTCTATTTCCGGCCCCTGCCGGCTATTGAACCGGCCACTTCTTTATCAGCGCCGGTAACGCCGGCGCCTAGTCAATTGGCCTGGCCGGCTTATGGCCAGGCGGCGCTGGGCGCTAAGGGATTTGGACTTCTGGCGACGAGCGGAGCCCAAAGCGCCGCGCCAATGGCCAGCCTGGCCAAAGTAATTACCGCGCTGGTGGTACTTCGTCAAAAACCCTTGGCGGTTGGCGAGCCAGGGCCTACCTTAACGCTCAGCGCCAATGACATTGACTATTTTAATCACTATTATTCTCTGGGCGGCTCGGTTGTTAAGGTGGCGGTTGGCGAGCAAATTAGCCAGTACCAAATGTTGCAAGGCTTGCTGATTCCTTCGGGTAATAATTTGGCCGATAGCCTGGCGGTCTGGGCCTTTGGTTCCCTGGAGGCTTACCTAACGGCAGCCAATCAATACGTAAAGGCGCTGGGGCTAGGCCAAACTTACGTCGCCGACGCTAGCGGTTTTTCGCCCAGCACCGCCAGCAGCGCCGCCGACATGGTTAAGCTGGGGTTGACGGCGCTGGATAACCCGGTAATTGCCGGCATTGCCGCTCAGCCGGAAGCCAATTTGCCGGTGGCCGGTACTGTACACAGCGTCAATGCGCTTTTAAACCATAACGGAATTATAGGCATCAAAACCGGTAATACCGACCAAGCCGGCGGCTGTTATTTATTCGCGGCCGAGCGGCTCATCGATCAAAAAACAGTGACCGTAGTGGGAGCAATTATGGGGGCCGCGGATCTGGGCGGCGCCCTGCGCGATAGTTTGTCGCTGCTAGAATTTAGCCAGGCTAATTTCGTCAATCAAAAAATTATTAGAGCTAATCAACCAGTGGCGATTTATAAGACTCCATGGGGCACCCAAGTTCCGGTAGTGGCTCAGCGTGATCTCTCAATATTAGTCTGGAAAGGCCAGTCAGTTTCGCAAATGGCCAGTCTTCAGCCACTAAAAACTCCTTCCTCAAAAGGCAGCATCGTAGGAACGTTAAATATCTTGGTCAACAGTTCTACCGAAAATACGCCGGCCGTTTTAGGCGAAGATGCTCCTAAACCCCCCTGGACCTGGCGCCTCTTACACTGAACAACGATTATTGAGAGTCAGCCTCAGGTAAATATACTCGACTAACAGTGTTGGTTAACAATTGTCCACTTCTCTTTGGTAACTCAACTGCCCTCGGCACTTCGTCTCGGATAAGATAGCGAGTTTGGCCGAGAAACTCGTCCTGACGCCCATCATCTGAGGCATAAGCGCTAGGTCTCAAAACCAATAAGTCAGTAACCATATTTTCTCTTACTCGACGATGTGACTCATCCTTGGGATTCAGCCACATGAGGTCTGGGAAACTATCCGGTGTTTGCTCTACATGTTCATCATGTTCTGATTTTCCCAAAACCCAAACCCGGCCGTTTACCAATCGTTCTCCAGCAGATTCTTGAAGAGCGTGCAATATATGTAGAGCCTCATTATCTAACTCACCGTCTACCAGCACTACCCACGGACCATATATTTCTCTGTGAAGGCGTTCGATTACTTGCCGCGTATCCCTCGTGGCCCAAATTCTCTCTTCAATAGGAGGGAGCTCGGCAGCTCTTGGCCGGACGCGAGTATCGCGACCTCTTGTTAACCACCAGCTGGGATCGGGACCAAAACCTTCCGGTGGTTCTCCGAGTACAAATCTCTCACTCATTATTATTTAGGCTAAATCTTTAAACGAAAATTGGCAAGCATTAGCAATTTGTGTGTACTCTGTCGAGCAATTCAATAAACCGTCCTGGACCTGGCACCTCTTCCATTAAACCACCTTTGTCTTATAAGCATCTACACTGCCGTACTCGGCAGAAATTCAAATAAATTATGCTATAGCATAATTTATTTGATACTTGACTAGTTAAGTATTTAGATTTGTTTTATTTTTACAAGTCACCAGCAAGTTCAGATCCGTCGTCTTTAGTTAACCATCTACGTTCTTCATCAGGAGCCCACTTACCTTTGATTCTTTGCTCGGCGCCTCGTCTTGCCCGGTTCGACCCTAGCATGAGCCTTTATGCCAATAGCTAAACTGTGCTAAAATAACAGAGGTCGGGCGAATGGCGGAATTGGTAGACGCGCTAGCTTCAGGAGCTAGTGAGCGCAAGCTCGTGGAGGTTCAAGTCCTCTTTCGCCCACCATTGTTAGGTATCACATTTAGTTGAGATCTGCATGCTATGATTATTAGCATTAGCAAAAAGAGTTTTGGTGAATTTTATGAGTAGAGTGGCACACTATCTGCAGGAGCATTTGCTGGGTGAGGTAACGGCCAGCCCAGAAGTTAGGCGCTACTTTTCGCAGGACGCCAGTATTTTGCAGCTAGCGCCCGAGCTGGTAGTTTACCCCCGCAACGAAAGCGACGTGCGCAAAACCGCTAGCTTTAGCTGGCAGTTGGCCGAGCGCGGGCGGATCATGCCCATCACGGCCCGCGGCGGGGGCAGTAACACCTCCGGCGCGGCGCTGGGCTACGGCATTCTGCTGGTCTTTACGGCTCACATGAACAAGATTTTAGAGCTCAACCCCCGCAAACAGTTAGTAACCCTAGAGCCGGGTGTGACGTTTGATAAGCTCGAGCAAACGCTGTATACGCATGGTCTTTTTCTGCCGCCTTACCCCGCGGCTTTGCACGACGCCACGCTGGGCGGTGGGCTGGCCAGCAACGTTATGGGAGAAAAGTCAATCAAATACGGAACCATTGGCAACTACGTCCGCCAGCTGAGGGTGGTGTTGGCCAACGGTGAAACTATCGAGACCGGACCGCTAAACAAGCGCGAGTTAAACCGCAAATTGGGGCTAGCTACCTTGGAGGGCGAAATATACCGGGCGCTCGATAAACTGCTAGAGGAAAACCACGATTTAATTGAGGAAGGCAAAAAACGGATTAAGGCACAGCGTAATACCGCGGGCTATAACCTGTTTGGTATCAAAAAAGGCCACTCTTTTGACCTAACACCGCTATTCGTTGGTTCGCAGGGCACTCTCGGCATAATAACCGAGGCCACTTTAAGTTTGGCAGCCTATAATCCTCTAACTCAGCTAGCGCTGGTGAGTTTAGAAGAACTGGGCCAGCTGTCGGAAGTACTGCCTAAACTCTTGGAACTAAAGCCAAGTGTCTTTGACATGATGAACCACGCCGCGGTGGAACAGATTAGCCGCCTCAACCCTAGCCAATTGGCCGGCGCGTTAATTCATCCTAACGCCGCCGTGCACTTGTTTTTAGAGTTTGATGATAGCAAAGAGGGCGCTCAAAAGAAGGCGCTCAAGCAGCTTCAAAAAATTGTTAACAGCGTGGGGGGAGTTTACCAAGTCGGTCAAACCTTAGAAGAACAGGAGAAAATTTGGAAAGTCCGCCACAGCGTATCTACTATCTTGAGCCACTCGCCAGGCCCGGCTAAGAGTTTGCCGATAGTCGAAGATGTTAGCTTGCCAACCGAGCAGCTGGTGGACTTTCTGAGCCAGAGCGCCCAAATTTACGCCCAAAACGGCCTGGCGGCCGCGGCTTGGGGTCAGGCCGGCGATGGAGTGATTAGTATTCAACCTGTATTAGATCTAGCCCAGACTGGCGACCGCCAAAAACTATTTAAGATAACCGACTCGCTTTACAGCCTAGCCATCCAAATGGGCGGCAGCACCAGCGGCAGCTCTGGCGACGGCCGCATCCGGGCGCCTTACAATGAGCTTTTATACGGCGAGGAACTGCATAATTTGATGCTCCAAGTCAAAAAAATCTTTGACCCTCACGGCACCCTAAACCCCGGGGTTAAAACCGCCAGCCCCCAGGACATCAAAAATTTGCTGCGCAGCGAATACAGCTTAACTCACCACAATCATTTGCCCAGAAGCTAGTCTTCGGAGTCGATGACTTCGTAATCAAATACTTGCTTGAGCTTCGTCTTAACTGGTTTATGGTCAGGGTGGTTACGATATTTATTTAAGGCGTCTAGGTTTTTAAAAACCGAAAATTGCATATAGTCATAGGGGCTCGGCCGATGAGCTAGTATTTTTCCAACCGACCAAGATTCTACTTCCGGCATCTCTGCAAGAAGCTTCCTTAAGCAGTCTCTACTAGAGATTCACCGGCTTTTTTCTTAACTTTAAATAAGACAATATGCTGAATCATGTCGTGGTGGGCGAGAGAGGATTTGAACCTCCACGTCCTTGCGGACACTAGAACCTCAATCTAGAGCGTCTACCGGGTTCCGCCACTCGCCCATTCTAAAGATTATAACAGTGGTATAATGGTTGCCCAAGGGCGCTTAGCTCAGTTGGCTAGAGCATCTGATTTACACTCAGAGGGTCGGGGGTTCAAGTCCCTCAGCGCCCACCAGAAATTTGATTTGGAGTACTCCTAGGAATACAATCAAGAGGTAGGGAGATTATTATGGTAGGCTTTTGGTTTTTGGCAGTACTAGTTCTGGTTTTTATTCTGGCGGGTGTTCGGATTGTCAACCAGTACGAACGTGGAGTGGTTTTTCGGTTGGGAAAGCTGCGCCCTAAAGTTAAGGAGCCCGGGCTGCGGTTAATTATTCCTTTCGTCGATAAAATGCGCAAAGTTAGCCTGCGGATTGTAACCTTGCCGGTAGACAGCCAAAAAATTATCACTAAGGATAATGTATCTATCGACGTAGCCGCTGTGGCTTATTACCAGGTTAGTGATCCAATTAAATCAGTTGTGGAGATCGAAAACGTCATTAACGCTACCTATCAGATCGCCCAGACAACGGTCAGAAATGTGGTTGGCCAAAGCGCTTTAGATGTAGTGCTCAGCCAAACGGCGGTAATTAATGAAAAAATAAAGAAAATTCTAGATGTGGCGACCGCCAAGTGGGGCATCTATGTTAGTACCGTTGAGTTGAAAGATATCCAACTGCCCGACAGCATGCAACGGGCCATGGCCAAGCAGGCCGAAGCCGAGCGCGAAAAGCGGGCTAAAATTATTGCCGCCGAAGGCGAAATGCTGAGCGCCAAAAACCTCGGCGCGGCCGCCGATATCATAAATGCCCACCCGATTGCCCTGCAGCTTAGAAATCTGCAAACCCTGACAGAAATTTCCAGCGAGAAAAACAGCACGGTTATTTTCCCGGCCCAATTCATGAGCACCATCGAAGACGTCAAAAACTTCATCGCCAAAGAACAAAAATAAGATTAATAACCTCTGGCTTCTCGAACAAGTTTCGAGGCACGGACGGCTCCTGCTATATATTCTCCATGTTTCTCAGGATGGATTACCATCGGAGGCGGTGCGGAGCGACCTTCTGCCGTAAAACCACCCATAAATCGAGGACGACATAAATGGCCCTGTTCTCTTTCAGCTGCAAACGCCAAACGCAAGGGGTCTTTTTCTGGGAACTTACTCATGAGTTCATCAAATTCTTGATCGTTGATTAATTCTCGACGTTGCAATTTCATACAAATAAAGTTTTACACTATTTATCAAAGAAATCAAAAAATTTCTAGCCAAAGAGAAAAAGTAAGGGGCCCCCAAGCTTTGAGGATAAAGCTTGGGGAAAGGAACAACAATACAAGACCCCTCTAAATATCAAGTTGCAGCTCAGGGAAAAGAGCAGAGCCGGTTCGTCTTTATGACGAATTCCGATTCATTCGGAAAGGCTCGATGAGAAAAACCGTAGGTTTGTCTCATTTCTCTTGCGGGGTTGATATTAGTTGCGACATGGTGGCGCCTCTCGGACAGCGTACACTCGCCTACGGCGAGCACTTTTCCGCTCAAACATGCTCGAAATAAATTTCTGCGCGTGTTCTCGCTCCAACGAACCGTCCGCTCGCTTTGCTCGCTCAATCGGTTCTTCGTCCGTATAACCTCCAACCATGAAAATGTCCCAACACAAGGATGGGGCATTTTCATGGTGGCGCCTCTCGGACTCGAACCGAGGACACAAGGCTCTTCAAGCCTCTGCTCTACCAACTGAGCTAAAGCGCCCCACTATGCTCCGGCTAT
>Ga0209515_10001326_pt1 | contig 41916 bp, 45 predicted proteins | sample Subgroupgradi54m_FD_187454 | JGI IMG/M metagenome (GOLD analysis project Ga0209515, IMG submission 187454) | Subsurface groundwater microbial communities from S. Glens Falls, New York, USA - GMW60B uncontaminated upgradient, 5.4 m (SPAdes)... ... | reverse complement strand
TTTAAAAATAAACCAAGATGCAAAAGTGTATGTTTCAGCTCTAAATAAAGAGCAAACTATTATATTTGAAAATAAACAAAACAGACATACTTGGGTGCAAGTTGCAAGAGGCATTCTTACACTTAATGAAAAAAGTATAGAAGCTGGTGATGGAGTAGCTGTATCTGCAGAAAACAAGCTTGTTTTTAAAACAGCTGAAATAGCTGAATTTTTGTTATTTGATTTACCATAATAATACAGACCTATTAAAGGCTTTGCTTAATGTAAAATAACATACAGAAAACTGTAAATAATTCTTGCCCGCTAGGAGGTCATTATGATTAAAACAAAATCAGTATCAGAAGAAACATTAGCACAGATTTTTACCAAAGCAAGAACCAATAGCGCCTGGCTACCAGAACCAGTAAGCGACGAACTTATACATCAAATTTATGACCTCATGAAATGGGGGCCTACCAGCGCGAATTCATCTCCAGCAAGGATTGTTTTTGTGAAATCCAAAGAAGCAAAGGATAAACTGCTTCCTTGCATGGCTGAAGGTAATGTCGAAAAAACAAAGACTGCACCAGTAAGTGTAATCATTGCACATGACATGGAGTTTTATGAAAAGCTGCCCAAACTTTTTCCACATGCACCTGCGCGTTCCTGGTTTGCCGGAAATCAGCTTTTGATCGAATCGACAGCGTTTCGCAATGGCAGCCTGCAAGGTGCTTACTTTATAATTGCTGCACGCTCTCTTGGGCTTGATTGTGGTCCGATGTCAGGCTTTGATAACGCAAAAGTAGATGCCACTTTTTTTCATGGGACAAGCTGGAAATCTAATTTCATCTGTAATATTGGATATGGTGACTCCAGTAAACTTTATCCAAGATCCCCACGCCTCGACTTTAATGAGGCCTGCAAAATCCTGTGAATAGCTTTTCAACTAGGAAATAAAGTAATTAAGCAACTTTAAAATTTACTACTATTTTAGGTTTCCCACTTTTATAAAATAAAGCTAATAATCAACTGGCTATTTTTAATGGAAATTTACCATGTTTTACTTCTTCTAGAATTCTATGAGTATGTGCTTGCAGTTTTACTATAGAAGGTTCTTTTTTACTAAGTTTATTTCTAATTCTATCAACATCAGATTTCTCAAGCATGTCAGCTGAAAAAACAAGGTGTTGTGTCTTTGAATCATATGATGCAGTTTTAGGATCAATAGCATTGCCAGGAGTATCAATTTCAAAGTCAAAAGAATACTGGCCCCCTAATCTAACTCTAGCGATGGTCTGATCGACAACTATTGCTCTTTTAGCAGCTTCTACAATAAAATCTTTGCTGAGTTCTTTAATCTCTTTATCAGCATCGCGAAATTCCCATGAATTAAATGTTAGGTTACTAAATTTGTTTTCAGGAGTAGTTCTCCAAACAGTTGTTTTTGCTACAGGAAGAGAGTCAAAATCAATCATTCCATTATTTTTCTTAAACAAAGCATATACTCCACCATATTGTGATGTAATCTGAGCAATTGCCATCGCTTTTGTAGCACCATCAATATGATTACAACAATGAACAAACCTGCCTATAGTGAGTGCAATCATTAAATCCATTGGATCTTCCTTAGACAGTTTCCTCATGTAATATTCCTTATGTCCAATTTCTGTACCATCAATAACTCCTATATCAGGTATTTGATCTTTTTCTACTATTTGAGGATTATCTTTTACATGCTTTAAAGCTCCAAGTCCTAATTCAAATCCTTCTTGAGTAACTCTTGGTTTAATTTCTAAGCAAAATACAGCAAATTCTGGATTCTCACTTTCTCGTTTGTAATGTACTCTCATAGCAAGTGATTTTAAGTCACTAGCTTTTAGATTTTCAAATCTAAGACCGATAACTTTTTCTCCACCTACCTCTTTATATTTTTCCTCAAGTTCAGGTGCTATGGAAATATAATCAAGTACTGAATCACCATTCTTTAGCAAGAGGTTCTTCCATAGCTTGGGTGTCCAATTATTTATTCTTGGTAATGAAAATAGTAATGCATCATGCATTGGTTGAGCACTTTGAACTTTTGTTGGACTTGTTTTATTCTCAAGCCATTTAATAGCAACATTATAATCATCAAATATAAGAGCTAATTTATATGCATTTTCTATTGAATCATTATTGCCTTCTAACTGTGCAGCTATTTTTGCAATTTTTAATAACTCTGTAAATATAGCTCTGTTCAGAGCTGGATGAGGACTGGCTATAATTTGTTCTAGTTTTTTTTCTTTTACACCTCTAGCTTTATCTAAACCATTTGTTCTATTTACTAGATCAGCACATGTTTCATATATACTTCTTTTAATTAATATTTCTGCTACGTTTCCTTTTTTCTTTAAGTTTAGTTTAGAAGCAATCTCAAGAATTGCCTGAGCTGACTTTTCTTTTCCCGTTGAACATGCATTTCTAAATAATGTACTATTATTTCCAAGTAATAAACCAGCTACAAAATCATCGGGAAGAGTTTCAAGCAATGATGTAACTGCTATGCTATTTATTTCTACAGCCTCTTGTAAAAATTTAAAGTGGTCTTTTGAAAGAAGACTTTTCCGTTCACTTACAGGAAGTGACTCAAAAAATAGCTTTGTAATAGGCTTATTATTGCTTCCAATTGCTATTCTTAGTAGTAAGTAATTTCCTGTACGTACAATCTCTGTAAGATTTTTGTCTTTAAGTAATTCTTGCAGCTTATGTAAAGTGTCTTCTTCTACGGTCTCTTTTCCTGCAATTCCTTTGAGTAATACAGGGAATGATTTACTTGCTACGCCAGGTTTAATTGGGTCTAATGTAATAAGCATTTCTAAATTTCCTGTCCTTGCAAAGTAATCACAATAGCGTGTTAATTGTACAGATTCTTCTGGTGTGAAATTTAAATCTCCTTCGAGTATTTTTTTAGGTATTAATCCTCTCTTTGGTGCAGAAAAGAACAAATCATTAATCTCAGGAGCTTTCCATATTACATCACTCTTATCTCCCACTTCTTCTCTTAAATCTGCAAATTCCCATTTACTCCCTTGAACTAGTAACCTTCTCACATCTGCTTGGATATCTGGTGGTAATTCTGTAACTCTTTCCTGATAAGTTCTCCATTCATCAGCAAGCTCCAATTCTCTACTCAAAGCATCTTGTGCAGCTTTTAAAGTTAAAGTAATCTGCTCTTTGTTTGGATGTAACACTAAAGACTTTTTTCTAATATAAGGCATTCCTGTTCTAGGGTTAACCAAGACACCTTTTTTAACTTTTGCTGGAGCAATTACACCATTAATGTTAGCTATTACATTTACCATTTTTTTGAAATGTGCCTTAAATAAAAGCCCTGCTATTTGATTATGCAATTTTACCAGTGTTTGTAAGTATTAACTAGTGCCCTATTTGGTAACTAGTTAACTAAGCAGCTTTCAGTGGTATATTTACATTCACAAGGTGGGAAACATCGTTAACTATAAGGTTTAAACCAGCAAGGCTTAGAGTATAATAGGTACGATAAGTCAATTTTGAAGCTATCGTACCTTTATGTATTTATCAAAAAAAACAATAAAAACACTTGAAGAAAAGCTAAAAGTCTTAAATAAATTAAGGCCAATATCTAATATTACTTTGCAAAAAATCAGAGAGCAGTTCCAAATTGAAATGACATATAACTCAAATGCTATTGAGGGGAATACTCTTACTATGCAAGAAACATTTTGGGTAATTCAAGAGGGAATTACTATAAAAGGTAAACCTCTTAAAGATCATTTAGAAGCCAAAGATCATAAAGAAGCTCTGGAATTTTTATATGAACTGATAGAAAAAGATAAAAAGGTTACTATTTCTGAACATCTTATACGTGAATTACACCATCTTGTTGTAAATAAATCACAAAGTGATATTGCAGGTAAATATAGAGAAGGTAATGTAATAATCACTGGAAGTAAACACAAGCCACCAGATGGATTTGAAATACTTTCTGAAATGAGAGAATTTATAAGGTGGTTTTCAGAAAATAAAAACAAGCATCACGTTGTGGAATTATCAGCTTTAATTCATCATAAACTAGTTCATATTCATCCCTTTGAAGACGGAAATGGTAGGGTTTCTAGACTAGTTATGAATTTATTAGTTTTAAAGGCAGGCTATCCACTAGCTATCATACTTAAAAATGACAGAAAAAGATATTATAGAGTTTTATCAGAAGCAGATAGTGGAAATTATAGTGAGTTATGCGAACTTGTTGCTCAGTCAATAATTCGATCATTAAATATTTATTTAAAGATTTTAACTCCTAAGAAGAATCAAAAAGATAAATATGTCAGTCTAGAAGAACTTAGCAAAGATTCCCCATACTCTGCTACTTATTTAAGAAAGCTTGCAACTCAAGGAAAACTTGAAGCATTTAAGGAAGGTAGAAATTGGTTATCTTCTAAAAAAGCGTTAAAAGATTATATTGACTCTACTAAAAACACTTAGCGAATTAAGCCACTTTCAAAACTGTATTAGCGTGGCGAACTTTGTCCACTAGGTCTCCAGGTTTTTAAAATTCCTGGAAATTTGTATAATATGGAACAATTTTAAACAACGAGTTTTAGAAGTGGTTCTATATTAGTTGCATCATTATAACCCACCGCTTTTGAAAGTTCATGTTGAGAAATTGATCCTTGTTTCCATAGCCATTTTAAGAAGTCACCTGCTCTTAGATCTAAATACCAATCATTACCTTGTTGCTCAGAGGTTCCAAAATTGTTTTTTAAATATTCTTCAAGTTGGGCTTCCAAAATCCATGCAGTCAAGTAATTAGCTACATAAAAACCAGGATCAACATCAGTTATAAAGCTCTCAGAATAAGGCTTGTAACCAGTGTTGTCTGTAAGCAAATCAGTGTAAAATCTTCCCATTTCTATAGGATCCTTTGATTTATAAGGATCTCCTTCAAATAATTTAAGTTCAAATTGCATTTTACTTGCATAACGACGTAGCATATATAAGTTAGTTAATTTAAGTTTCTCTATGAGCTTCTGAGCATTTTCATCAGACAGACCAATTTGATGCTTTAAAAAATGGGGATTAGTCATCAAAGAATGAAACAAAAATGCATATGACTCAGTACTAGATTTAGAACCTAATCTTTTAGATACATAATCTAAATTAGGGTCCATATATGCATAATGGTTTGCATGACCTCCTTCATGAAGAGCTGTCATATAATCTTGTATTCCACCTTGTGGGTTTAAAACTAAAATAATTTCAGATGGAATATGCAGCGTGGTTAAATGTGCTCTTGGTGATTTCCCTCTTCTTTCAGCAATATCTAAAAGTATTTGTGGTTTATTGTGATCTATACTCTTAACAAATTTCCAATATTCATCCAAAGAGTTAAAATTTATTTCTCTAGAATTGGAAGAGAACTCTAAACCTAATCCATCAAAGGTCCTTTTTAAAAGTAGTACTAGTTTTTCAGAGGTAAGAACTCGTTCAACTTCTTCCATCTCAACATCTTGTCCATCCAATACATAGGAGATATCTGAACGATTTGCAAAATCAATGTCTAAACCAGTTCTTTTCTTATAAAATTTGGGCATTACAACCCAGTATTTATCATTTGTTTTATCTAATAGTACCTCTGCTATCTGACCTAGCTTAGGCAAATCATGACCAGTTACACAACTATAAAAATCAAGTAGGTTTGGATGTCCCATACTCACTAAAATCTCACAGCTTCTATTAAAAAGTTTAATTCCTTCTTCATATAGTTCTTTAATATAGAGTTCATTACAACAGCGTGCTAATTTGTCTCTTGAGGATTTATCATTTATCTTACGAAACATACCAGCTGTATCTCTTAATGAAACTTCTTCTATGGGATTACCATTTTTGCTTAATCCTAAATCTTGAACATTTACCTTAAGTCCCATATTTTTATTAGATAATCTTGTTCCTGGAATCATTAACTTATAAGCAATGTAATAAGATAATGCACTTGAATAAATGTGTTTCAACTTTTCGTTTCCAGGACATCTTCTCACAAGGTTACCAAGTCTTTTTGTGGTATTTCCAAGCCTAAGTGCAGGCAATATAAATCTTGGATTAAATAAAAATACTTTTAATGGATTAAAATTCTTTATAAGTCTTGCAGATTCAAATAAATAACTTTCACGACCAAAAACAAGATGTACATCTTGCTGAAGGGCTACTATATTTTTTATAAAATTCTTATCCCTATAAGAAAGAGTGTTAGAAACAGTTTGCCTATTATCCCTCGATGATTTTTGACTTGATGTTGTTATAACACTCTCACTAGAAGGTTGAGTTTTCAACAAAGGCAATATATTACGTAAACTAGAAACAAATGGGATTTTCATGGTTGATAATTTACCTTAGCTAAAATTTGATTTATTGAATAGTATACAATTTTTTCAACTCCAATAATAATTGGACATGCTTGTGAGACTGCATATTAAGATCTAAACCTGTATAGTTAAGCAGCCTTCAACTGAAGGTTAAGATTCACAAGGTGGGAAACCTTGCCCACTAGGCCTCCACCAAGTTTAATAAGTTGGCACTATTTATAAACACCCTTACCGCCAGAATGTCCACCAATATCTAAAAGTAAAATTACTAACTTATCTTCAATTTGCATCCAAATAATTCTTATATCTCCAGTTACAAATGAACTATAAACTTCTCCATATTGCGATAGGAAAACTTTATGAGTTTTTAAAGATTTATATTTAGGATTTGATCTTAATAATTCAAGTGTTTTTTCAATAGCATTTTGTAATTTCTTATTTTTCTCAGCAAGCTTTTTATACTTTTTCCTAAAGTTACTTGTAGTCTGTAATTCATACATAGTTATTAGTCTTCTACCAACTGACTATGAAGAGATTTTGAAAAGTTGAGCTTTTTAGTTTTTCCTTCTTTGTATTCTACAAGTCCTTCAGCAATGATTTGTTTTAAGTTGTCAACATTAGAATTTTCAAAACCTAATTTACTTACAAAAGATATAACCAAATTATTGTTTACAAAATTAGTTAGTAAAAGTCTCACTATCTCATTAACTGAACTAAAGCCAACTTCTTTAGCTTTTTTCTTAAGTTTGTTATTTAGCTCTTCCGAAATAGGAACTTGTAATTTTAATTGATAAGTCATAAAGTATACCTCGTTTATACCATTATTATACCTTAAAAATAGTATATCTAATCAAGGCACAGTTAGAATAATTAAGCCACTTTTAACTTTAGTTTAAGATTAACCAGGTCGGAAACATCGTTAACTAGACCTCTATAAGCTTTATTCCCATTTAATACCTTCAAACTGTTTCCAGTCAAATGTGCTATCTAAATTTAGAAAATCTTCAGTAAACTCTCCTTCTCTACGAATTATTATGGGCTCTTTGGAATTGTCTTGTAAACCAGAAATTGTTACTCCTGCTCCACGTCCAGACTTAAGAGATACATCAACATGAAGATCGCATTTATTTTTTCCACCAGTCACAGTATATCCATCTCCAAGAGCAAAGTGTACATCCTGTTTTTCTGCAATTAATACATTGTGAACAGCTCTTCCACTCAAAAGTTTTGTAATCATTCTATTAAATCCAATTGCAAATTCACCAAGACGATCAAAATTCTCGATTTTTAGTCCTGACTTTGGACCTCTTCCTAAAATACGACCTTGAAGGTGTTCCTTATCACCAGATTCAAGATCCAAATCAATCACTTGTCCACCTTTAAAGACTAAAGTTAGTCCATTAAATTCTTTATTATCAAGAACAAATGGCAAATCAAAATAAATTTTACCTTCTACACTGTCTTCTACTGGTGATGTAAATATTTCAGCAGGGAGAGCATTTCCTGTAATGGTTGAAGGACATACATAACGACTTTCTTTAGCTCCAGTATCCTTTATTGAAAGGGATACATTAGTTTTTCCATCTTCTCTTTCCACTTTTATCGTATGGAATTTATGCAATTGCTTTGCATAATGATCAACAAGTAGCATCATCTCTCGATAAAAGCTGATTGGATCTGCCTTATCAAGATATGTAATCTTTGTATAAAACTCACCAAAATCATCTAATCCTTTTTTATCAGGAGTGAACCCCATCTCAGAAGCTAGATCAAAAGAAGGAGAAAGTCCAAGGGTTCTAAAAAACTTTCCAGGTGGTAATGCTCCCCATTCAACACGTGACATCCTTTCCATATAAGGACTCGAAGACTTTGAAGCAGCTTTTATAAAGAGTGTTTTTCTTCTTTCATATTCAGCATCATCAATATTAGAGGGAGGTATCTCAATCCTTGCATAAGTATCCTTAGAGGTATTATGAATCTGAAAAAGTTTTTGCATTGTTTGAAACAACATTAATGTATCTGGCTTTATAAAGCTTAGTTGTTCGTCACTGGTTGCATTAACACAGGCGTGATGTCTTACTTGAGCATTTGAACCCATTACATAGGGAATGCCTTGATTTTCAACTACACGTTTTACTATTTCTTCTACAAGTCTATCTGAATCAGAAGTAACAACATAAAACTGAACACTTTCATTGGCTTTTGCATTACGTCCAAGCAAGCTATTAAGTTTCTTATCACCTTCTGCAAAATCAAACCACTTGCTTAGGCTCGCTGATTTTGAAACACTACTATCTCGCATCCAAACCACATGATTGTATTCCTTCCCAAGCCAACCATTTAGTGCTTTATAGTCTCTCCTAAGTTTTCTTGCTCTATTTGTTTGAACAATTTTTTCTATTTCTTCTGGTCTTACGACAAGATTTACTTTGTAACCACTCTTTAGTAAAGTATCAAAAACATCAAGTATATTTTGAGAAATGCCAAAGTTAGAAAACTGAACAGGACATAACTCACCAGGATTAATTCCGCCAACTGAAACCTGAGTCATCAGTTCAGCACAAGACTCATATGGAAAAGTTTTTGCTACTTGGTTCCAAGTTGCAGTGTCATTTGTTGAGCTTTCAACCCTTAATGTCATACTTGTTTCTTTCTAACAGATTAATTCATATTAATTTAGCATATGAAAAATAGAATACATTAAATTTCTCTAATCTAAGAATTAAAGCTAAAGAGTGAATTCAAGCAGTTCTCAAACCTGGATTAAGAAAAAACAAGTCAAGAAACATCATTCAATAGTCTTCCAAGATTATATTTTCATAAGAACCAAAAAATTTGAGAACAATAACTTTAAAGTATAATCTACTAAGATTTAAAGTTAAAAAAGGACAAAACAGATGAATATTTTTAGAATCTTTGGTTCGAAACAAGCAATTCCTAGTAATCCTCCTACAAGAGAAATTAAACCAAGGCCAACCGAAACAGAAATGCTTATTCGAGAAATAAATTCTTCACACGCATTTACAAGATTACATGCATTATCAAGATATACACGTCAAATTGAAGTTGGTGCTACTACTTCTTCTATAAATGTAGAAGATATAGTCCCTGTGCTTGTGAAAATATTTTCTGAAAAACCCGTCAACCAAGATGCATGTGAATGTTCAGCAAGGTTACTAGGTGATATTAGAGACAAATTAAAAGTAAGTACTCCTGAAACACTTCCTACTCTTGTTAAAGTTATAGAAAATAAAGATAAGTTTAGTCCTTATGTAAGAGGACGAGCATTGGTTGCTATAGGATATTTTGGAAAAGAAGCAAAGGATACAATTCCTTTAATAATAAGTTCATTAGGAGATAAAGATCCATTTGTTGAAATAAGTGCTGGAGCTGCATTAAATGAAATAGCAAAAGAATCTAAAGAAGATGTAAAAAAATCACTAGTAAATCATTTAAATGATTCAAATGATCAAATTAGAGGATCTTCAGTTGCAAGTCTTGGAATAATCTTTAGGAAAGAAGCAAAAGACGCCTTAGAAATTTTAATTAAAGGACTATCTGATAAAAGTGAACATGTTAGAAGGAGTTGTGCATTAGCATTAGGTTATATTGGACAAGAGGCAAAAGATTCAATCCCTGGTTTAGTAAAATTGTTAGCAGACAAATCGAAAAATGTAACTGAAACCACAACATGGGCACTTACTGAGATTGCAAAAGAGTTATAGGCTCTTCAGTATCTAATACCTATTTTCACCTGCTTTTACTTTCAAAGTCAGTTAAGGTTTACAAGATGATAAACAAATTTATCTTATAGCTTATTTGTTCTTATTTAAATCTTATTTCCACAAGTCGGACATAACCTTGTGTTTTTGTTATCAATTTCATTTGACCAATAGTTGTCAAAAATTAAAAAGTGACAATGAGAACAATGAGAAAGTTTTTCTAAAGATTTTCTAATTTCTCCAGGAGACGGTGGTTCATATCTTGTATCAAATAAGGGTTCAAAATGTCTTTGTTTGGCCTTCTTTGGGACTATAACTTCCAGCAAATTAACTAAATTAAAAGTGAACATTTTTTATATCTCCTAAAATTTTGGTGAGCTTTAGTAGAGACTTTGAAAAGGTTGCTTTGTGCCTTCTTTATACGAATAAATACTGGTAGTTACGTATAGCTACTGCCATTATCTTTAACTATTTTTTGCTATCCTAAATATCAATTAAGAGTAAAGTAAATTTTGATTTGGAATCAAGATAATTACTAAAACGTTTAGGAGTAAAATATGTCAAAGGTAGAAATGGCACAAGCATTCATTATTGGAGCAAAAAGATCTCCATTTGTAAAAGCAAGACCTGAAAAGGATGACGGATTTGCTGGTGTTCATCCAGTAGATTATGCAGCGTATGTTGCAGAAAAAACTTTTGAAGAAGCAACACAAGGGAGCTCTTTAACAAAAGATAAAATTAATGATTTAATTTTAGGACTTGCAACTAAGGTTGGTAAACAAGGATTTAACCCAGCAAGATTAATTGCTATTAAAGCATTTAGTGAACATGTTCCAGCGTATACAGTTGATAGGCTTTGTGGCTCAAGCTTAGAGGCTTTAAATATTGCAGTAAGAACAATTAAAGCAAAAGACGCAGATGTAATTGTTGTTATGGGTCTTGAAGATATGAAAGAAGTTCCAATAGGTTCTGATATGTTGCCACCACCTGTCAATAAGGGGAATATGTGGAATGTTTTAAGAAATGGAGAAAATGCAATCTATGATTCTCTTCCACAATGGTTTGAATTTGTTCAGATGTATGATTCAGCAAAACTTGTTGCTGAGAAATATGGATTGACCAGAAGAGATCAGGATGAGTATGCTGCAGAAAGTCAGAATAGATCATATTTTGCTCAAGTAAATGGTTACTTTAAAGATGAAATTATTCCTATTCCAACACCAAAAGGAATAATACTAGAGGACAATGGAATAAGACCAAGCACTATTGAGACTTTGAGTAAATTGCCTTCTGTATCAAAAGAAAATAATATGATTACAGCAGCTAACTCAAGCCAAAAAACAGCGGGTGCTTCTTGTTTAATTGTTGTTAGTGAAGACTTTGTTAACAAATACAACTTGAGACCTTTAGCAGAGGTTGTTGCAACTGCTGTAATCGGCGGTGATTCAAAAATCCAATTAGAAGGACCTGTTTTTGCAATTCCTGCAGTGCTTAAAAAAGCTGGTCTTGAAATAAAAGATATAGATCGTATTGAAATAAATGAAGCTTTTGGAGCTGTATCTCTTGCATGTATAAAAAAGTTAAAGCTTGACAGGGAAAAAGTTAATGTGCAAGGCGGAGCAATAGGGCTTGGACATCCACTTGGAGCTAGTGGTGGAAGACTTGCAGTTACATTGGTTCATCAACTAATAAGAGAAAAACTAGATTTAGGTTTGGCTACACTGTGTATTGGTGGTGGACAATCTAATGCAACAATATTAAAAAGATGTAGTTAAAATTATTGTTGCTTTAGTATAATTAAAATCATGCTTAAGCAACAAAACACTTTCATCATAGATGCAATCAGAACACCAATAGGAAGAGGCAAAGAAGGTTGTGCCTTTTGGGATGTTCATCCTGTAGATCTTGGTGGAGTATCAGTAAAAGCACTTTTAAAAAGAAATAATTTAAAACCAACAGACATTGAAGATCTTATTTATGGATGCTCAAGTCCTGTTGCAGAGCAGGGTTTAAACATTGCAAGATTAATTGCAATTACAGCACTGGACGTTACTATTCCCGGAGTTCAATTAAACAGAATGTGCGGCTCTGGTCAGCAAGCAATTCATTTTGCAACACAGGCAATTATGTCAGGCGCTCATGATCTGTTAATTGCAGGTGGAGTTGAGTGCATGAGTAAGATACCGCTTGGCGGAGATGGTTTTCCCATGCCAGGAAGAAACAAGCCAACTTTACCAGATAGTTTTTTAAAAAACTTTAAAGCAAATCCAATGGGAATCTCTGGAGAATTAATGGCAGAGAAATGGAAAATGACAAGAAAAGATCTTGATGAATTTTCCTATAACAGTCACATGAAAGCTACAAAAGCAAGAGACAATGGTTACTTCACTAAAGAAATAGTAAGTGTTCAAACTCCAAAAGGTTTAGTTGAAAAGGATGAAGGGATAAGATCTGACACGACAGTTGAAAAAATTGGCACATTGAAACCAGCTTTTAAAGAAGATGGAGTAATAACTGCAGGAAATTCCAGCCAGGTTAGTGACGGATCATCAGCACTTTTAATTGCTAGTGAAAGTGCTGTAAAAAAATATAATTTAAAACCAAGAGCAAAAATTATTGATTTTGCATTAGTCGGTACTGATGTTGAGCTTCAATTGACAGGTCCAATTTATGCAATACCAAAAGTTTTAAAAAGGGCTGGACTTCAAATTAAAGATATTGATCTTTTTGAAATCAATGAAGCATTTGCATCTGTTGTAATTGCTACACAAAAAGAGTTAAATCTTGATCCAAATAAAATAAACGTAAATGGCGGCGCTATTGCACTTGGTCATCCGCTAGGTGCAAGCGGGGCAAGACTAATTACCACTCTTCTCTATGAACTAGAAAGAAGAGACCTAAAGCGTGGCATTTCAAGCCTTTGTATAGGCTTTGGACAAGGCATTGCAGCTATTATTGAAAGAGTTTAAAGTCAGATTTGTAATGCTAAAAATAATAATTTTTAAACCAAAGCAAGTTCAGCTAGCTTTGCTATATTTTGTTTTACAGCATCTGCGCTTTTCTTTAATGCTTCAAGCTCCTCACTAGCAAGTTTAAGCTCAATTATTTGTTCTATGCCATTTTGTCCAAGTTTTACCGGAACTCCGACAAAAACATCTTTTAAGCCATACTGTCCATTTAAATGTGCTGCAACAGGAAAAACCCTTTTTCTGTCCTGAACAATTGATTCAACCATTGTTGCAGCTGAACTTGCAGGAGCATAATATGCGCTTCCTGTTTTTAAATAATTAACAATTTCTATTCCGCCATTTTTAGTTCTTTCATTTATTTCATTAATTTTTTGCGGAGATAAAAGTTCTGTTATAGGAATTCCTGAAACGGTTGAAAATCTTGGCATTGGTACCATTTGGTCTCCGTGTCCGCCAAGAACCATTGCCTGAACATCTTCTGCTGAAACATTTAAAGCTTCAGCAATAAAAAATCTCATTCTTGCTGAGTCCAATACTCCTGCCATTCCAAAAACTTTGTTTGGCGGGAATTTGCTTTTTAACCATGAAAGGTGAGTCATAACATCAAGTGGATTTGAAACCACAATGATAATTGAATTTGGTGAGTGTTTTGCTACTTCAGTTGTTACACCACCTACAATCTGAGCATTGGTTCTAAGAAGATCATCTCTGCTCATCCCTGGTTTTCTTGCAATTCCTGCAGTTATAACCACCACATCAGAATCTTTTGTGGCTGCATAGTCATTTGAGCCTGTAATTTTTCTGTCGTGAAGTTCCACTGGTCTTGCTTCCATAAGATCAAGCGCTTTGCCTTGTGGTATGCCTTCAACAATATCAACCAGCACAACATCACAAACATTTTTTTCAATTAATCTTTGAGCACAAGTAGCTCCTACATTTCCTGCTCCAACCACTGTTACTTTTGGATTTTTTAATGACATATCTTCACCCTTCCTAATTTACACTTCTGTAATTTTACCAAGAATTACTTTTTTCTTTGCTCCAGTACAAGAGGGAATATTATTTGTTTTGCCAAGATGACATGTATAACCAAGTAGTGCAAAGAGTATTGCTTCTTTGTATTTAGAAGGTAAGCCATATTTGTTTGATATTGTCAGTAGAGGCATATGGCTGTATGCCTCTACTGTAATTAATTTCTTTAGGTATTTCATTAACGTTTTATTTTTTATACCGCCGCCTGAAATAACTAGTTCATCTACCTTATACTGTGGAAATACAAACTTTTGAAAAGAATACTGAATGGTTCTAGCAGTAAAGTAAGTAATGGTAGCAATTTTATCTTCTTTCTTCTTTATTTTTGAAAAATATTTTTTTATAAATGCAAGATTGAAATATTCTTTTCCTGTTGATTTTGGAGGCTTTTTATTAAAGTACGGATCTTTCAACGCTTTTTCTACACAGGAAAAATAAACATTCCCTCTCAGAGCAAGTTTTCCATCTTGATCAAAATCTTTCTTATAGCTCTTAGCCAATAAATCAATTAATGCATTCCCTGGACCAATATCAAAAGCAATTGGGATAATGTTTTTTCCAACAATAGTTACATTGGAAATACCTCCAATATTTAATACAGCTTTTATATTTTTACTTTTATTAAAAATGACCCAGTCTAAATACGGCACAAGCGGCGCCCCCTGACCGCCTGCAGCAATATCTGCTTCACGAAAATTCGAAACAGTTGTAATGCCGGTCTTCTGAGCAATAATTGAGCTTTCTCCTATTTGGAGCGTTGATCTTACTTTATATTTTCCAATCTCTTCAATTTGAGGATGATGAAAAACTGTTTGTCCATGAGAAGCAATTAGTAAAATATCTTTTGATTTTAGTTTATTTTTTTTAATTATTTGTAATGCTGCATCAGCAAACAATTCACCAAGAAGAAAATTTAATTGTGATATTTCACGTAGGGACACGCCACGTTGAGACATGCCATGGCATGTCTCAATAATTAAATTCCCAACTTTATCCTTAACAACCTTTGGATATTCACATAAAATCCCATCTATAAATTTAGGGATTAAACTTCCAGTTTTAAACTTCACCAATGCAACATCTATTCCATCAAATGATGTCCCAGAATTTAACCCTATTACATAATAATTTGGGGGCATTTTAATGACTTGGATTTTTTCCTATTTTTCCTGCAATTTCAGTATCTGGATTGTTTCTAGCAAATTCTCTATCCTGCGGCTCAATTATATACGTTGGATTTAACAACAATCCAAGTGCAAACTTTGTATAAGGATTATTTCTGGCAAATTCTTTATCTTCAGGTCTAATTAAATAACTGGGATTTTGAGCAAGTCCTTCAGCAAAACCACTATCTGGATTTTTATGCGCAAAATTTTTGTCTTCAAGAGTAACTATATAATTTGGATTTAATGCTAACTCTTTTGCAAATTTAGTTGATGGATTGTTCCTTATAAATATTCTATCTTCTTCTGCCACTTTATATCTTTGATTCTTAGCTAATCCTTCCGCAAAGCTGCTGTTAGGATTTTTTTTTGCTACATCTTTATCTTTATCACTAATAGCAAGTGATTTAAGTGAAAGTGTACTAAACATCAATGAAAGAACTAAAACTAGAATTAATTTTATTTGTTTCATAAATCCTCCTTGGCTTTTAATTATTTATATTGTACTCCTTTAGAAATTGGAGTTAATTTCAAGAAATTGGTTAACAGCTTATGCCCATGTTCTGTAAGAATTGATTCTGGATGAAACTGAACTCCAATAAGATTCTTAAATTCTTTATGTTCAAGTGCCATTACTAGATTGTCTTTTGTTTTTGCAGTTACCTTTAATGGTGTTTTTTCAAGACTATTTAAATCAACAATTAAAGAATGATATCTTGTTGCTGTAAAAGGATTTGGAATATCTGAAAAAATAGAGTTGTTCTCATGAAGAATTTCAGAGGTCTTTCCATGCATTAATTCAGGCGCACCGGTAACTTTCCCGCCATAAACTTCACCAATACACTGATGTCCAAGACAAACTCCAAGTATTGGTATTTTTCCTGCTAACTCTTTTATTAAATCTTTGCTAATACCTGCATCATCAGGTCTTCCTGGACCAGGAGAAATCACGATATGGCTTGGAGATTTTTTTTTAATTTCATTTACAGCTATTTCATCATTGCGATAGACTTCTACTTCTTGTTTTAATTCTCCTAAATACTGAACAAGATTGTAAGTAAAACTATCATAGTTATCTATTACTACTACACTCATAAATCAATTAACCTTATAGGGAATGCTTTTATATGACTACTAAATAAATTACTAACTGCATTATTTACTTGATGATTTTCTTCTTCACTTGGTTTTTCATTTTTAATTTCAAGTCCAATAAATACATCCTTAATCAATAACCCAACTTCTTCAACCTTTTTTCTGTTTAGATCAGAGGTTAGCCAGCTTGATTTTACTTTTGTACAAAGGAATTTCATCTGATAGCATCTATATTTCTTACAAGTTCATTTATATTTGTTACTGCTGTGCCATATTTTTTTACTACAATGCTTGCAGCAAGGTTTCCTATTATACAAGCAGTTTTAAGAGGTGCTTTAATACTTAATGCACAAGCAAGAATTCCTGCTACAGTATCACCAGCTCCTGTTACATCAAATACTTCGCTTGCATTAAATGCAGGCAGTATAAAAGGAGAGTTAGAACTGTCAGCACTAAATAATGCCATGCCTTCTGAGCCTCTTGTAATCAGAATATTTTTTACCCCTGAAATCTTTAATAGCTTTTTGCCTGCTTTAATTAATGACTCTGGGTCAGTTATTGGAAATCCAACTGAAGATTCTGTATCTGGCTGATTTGGAGTAATTAAAAAAGCTCCTTTGAATCTCTTGAAATCAGCAGCTGCATCAATTATTACAGGGATTTTTTTTCTGTTTGCAAAATTAATTATATTAGCTATTAATCTTTTTGAACAAGCACCAAGATCATAATCCGAGATTAGAACAGTTTTGAATCTATCAATATGTGAATTAATTCCTTCAATAAGTTTATCTTCTATGTTTTTACTTATTGGCTTTCTACTAAGTCTATCGAGTCTTAAGAGCTGCTGTTTAAAAATAATTGAACTTGTCGGATGCTTGTGTGCTGTTGACAGAAGCCTTGTTTTTACTGTTGTTGGACGATTTTTATCAAAAGCAAGAACAGGATTAATTTTACTTTTAAAACACTCATTTTCCAATGCTTTTGCATAAAGATCTTCTCCTGTAACTCCTGCAAGATGGCATTTTGCACCTAATGCACTAATATTATGTGCTGCATTTGATGCTCCACCAAGAGCAAATTCACTTGACATATGCTCAAGAATTATTACAGGAGCTTCACGTGAAATCCTTTCAGGAGAGCCAACTATAAATTCATCAAGAATAATATCTCCAGCTACAAGAACCGAGCCAGAAGAAAGTTTTTTTATTACTGCAATCAGTTCTTTTTTATCAAATTTTTTCATAAACCAGTTTACTTTTTATGTTTAATTTCTCTTTTAAAATTTTTGCTGTTTCTTTTGGATTATCTGCTTCCATTATTGAACGAACAACTGCAATTTTTCCTGCACCAGCATTAACTACTTTATCAATGTTTGTAGTATCAATTCCACCAATTGCAAACCAGGGAATATTTTTTAGATTTTCACTTGCCCAATTTACATATTCAAGCCCTGCTGCTTTGTAATCTGGCTTAGTCGGCGTAGGAAATACAGGTCCTACTCCAAGATAATCAGCTAGAGGCATATGGACATCTGCCCTTACAGCATTTTTACCTTGTTCTATTGAGTGTGTAGAAAGACCAATAATAAATCCCTCCGGAAGAACTTTTCTGGCCTCTTTTATAGGGAAATCATCCTGACCAAGGTGTACTCCATCAGCCTCACAAGCAAGTGCTATATCAATTCTGTCATTTACAACAAATAAAACTTCTGTTTTAGAGATTAATTTTTTAATTTCTTTTGCAAGCAGTAAAATCCTTTGCTCACATTCTTTTTTTTCTCTTAATTGAATTATATCTATTCCACCTTCAATAGACTTTTCAATTACATTTAAAAATTCATTATCTGATTTGAAGTTATCTCTATTCGTCACAAGGTAAAGAGATGCATTTGCTAGTCGGAAAAGTTTTTCTGAAGTTAAAAGTTCTTTTTCTATCGTATAAATTTCATATCTATCCTTTTCAATTATTTGAGTATCAGTATTTAACAATTGACCATATTCAGATAAAACCCTTAAGGCTTCTTCAGCCCTTTTACTGTTTGCTCTCAAAATATCTCCAATGGTTTCTCTTTTAGAATTGTTTTCTATGCTTCTACCCACATCTGATTCAGATTCTCTACTTGTAACCAAACCAAATGAGGAAAAGTGTTTATTCAAATCATGTCTTATTTTTTTTAGCTTCTCAGAAACTGTCTTGCTGTCTTTTCCAAATCTAGCCCAGTCTTCAAGTACTCTCAAAGCCTCTGAGGCACGGTTAATATTGGCATCTATAATTCTATACAAGTCATTTCTTTGCATAGGATAAATTTAGCACAGTGTGCTTAATGCAAGAATTACAAGCAATTTAAAGCCGAAGGGACACATTTTTGCTTTTTTGAGCTTGCGAAAAAAAGCAAAAATATTTGTCCCGAAAAGAGCTTCAAATTGCCTCATTTCATAATGATTTATAAAACTAATGCACAAAAAAATCTACATATCCTAACAAATCAAGCTTTGCTAGTGTAGGTAAAAATTTGTTAGCTTCTTCTGCAATTTCTAATCGTTTTTCTCTTTGTAATAATCCCATTAATTTTTGATATGCAGGAATTAAATGCAAGACATCATTAGCTGCATATTTAATTTGTTCTTTAGTTAATTCCGGTGCACCCCAATCAGTAAGCTGACTATTTTTATCAATGTCAATGCTTAGAATTTCTTTCAATAGATCTTTCAAGCTATGCTTATCTGTATAAGTTCTTACTAGTTTGCTTGCGATTTTTGTACAAAAAACATTTTTCAGATCTATGCCCAGCCAATGATAGAGAAATGTCAGGTCAGTCCGTGCAAAATGGAATATTTTTTTAACTTCAGGATTTTCAAATAGTTTTTTTAGATTTGGAGCTTTCGCTGGCATATCAACTTTTACCAGTGTCACTTTTCCATCCTTATCGCACATCTGAACAAGACAAAGTCTATCCCTGTAAGGATTTAACCCCATCATTTCACAATCAACTGCCAATAATTGACCTGACAAATATTGCTGTAAAGTATCAGCTGATAGATCCTGCTTAACTAATTGTACGTTTTCAATATTGAATTTCATACTAATAGAAGGCGAGGTTACATAACTTCGTCTTCAAGATTATCTCTTGGAGAATTGGAAGCGTTTTCTTGCTTTCTTTCTTCCGTATTTTTTACGTTCTTTACTTCTTTGATCTCTAGTTAGTAATCCTTCTGCTTTTAATACTGCTTTATTTGTCTCACTTATGCTTACAAGTGCCCTTGCAACACCAAGTCTTATTGCATCAGCCTGACCGGAAACCCCTCCACCATGAACCTTTGCTACTATGTCATATTTGCCTTCAACTTGAGCAGCCTGAAGTGGTTTGACAATTAAATTTAAGTAAGAGGTTACATTGCCAAGATGTTTCCAAGGCTCTTTTCCATTTACAAGAAATTTTCCTTTTCCAGGTCTTAAAAAAACTCTTGCAATGGCTGTTTTTCTTCTGCCAGTTGCAGTAAATTGTGTATTTTTATCGTGTTTTGTAACAGTTCTTGCCAATTTTTCTATCTCCTTATCTCTTCACTTCTAATATCTGTGGTTTTTGCATTTGATGAGGATGAGTTGCACCTTTGTAGACTTTTAGCTTTGTAAACTGCTTTTCTCCAAGTGTTGTATGTGGAAGCATTCCTCTTACTGCCTTTTCAAGAATTTGCTTTGGTTGCCTTTGTCTCAATTTTTGAACTGACTCTGTCCTAAATCCACCTGGTATTCCACTGTGCCTGCTATATGTTTTTTGAAGCTCTTTCTTCCCAGACAATTTAATTTTTTCAGAATTAACTATAATTACAAAATCACCAACATCTACATTTGGGGTGAATTCGGGTTTGTTTTTTCCTCTTAAGACTTCTGCTACTTTTGTAGCTAACCTGCCAAGTATTTGGCCTTCAGCATCTACTAGCCACCATTTTCTTTTCACAGAGTCTTTTTTTGCTAAATATGTTTTCATAAACGGAATTAATATTATAGCGTATGGCATGTCCTAATAAATCAAGGATAAGCTTGCTTTCCATGTCATTGCAAGGAATCCGCACAAAGCGGATGACAAAGTAATCTATTAACGTATCACGGAATGAGATTGCTTCGCCCACCTTTGGCGAGGCTTCGTTGCTTTGCTCCTCACAATGATGTATCTCCAAAGATTTATACATTCACCTATTTTTATATCAAATAACCATGTCTCTACAATTATCTATTCTTACTATACTTAAATCCGGATTTTGAAGATCTTGTGGTTTTCTGTAATTCTTTTACTGATATTGTTTCATCACTATCAGGCAAGCTGTATGCAACAAGATCAAAAGTACTTAGCAAGGTTCCTGTATCATCTTTTTCTTTTTTCTTTGAGCTTGATTTTGTCGAAAGCCTATTACCTGTAAATTTTTTGGACTGTATTTTACCTATTGAAATATTGTCTACAGAAATAACTCTTCCATACTTTTCCAGTTTTTTAAAAAGTTCAACTATATCAGTAAAATTTCCGCTGACCGTTACCTCTATAGGAAAACGATATAAGTCTATAGGTAAATCCTGCCCTTTTAATTTGTCCAGTGCTTGTTTCATCTTTCCACGATTCTGGATTTCACTTTCAGCCTGCTTCTCAAGGACTATATTTATAGGCTCAGCACTAGAAGGGGTAAAGCTGTCAAGGCTGATTGAACTTTCATCACAAATCTTTTTTAAATCTTGAACAAGAAAATCAATTTCATAAGTTTTTGCAAGGTAAATTTTTTGAGAATCTAGTTTCTTTAAAATGTTAATATTTTCACTTTTTAATTTTTCTAGATTTCTTATTTTTCGCTCAAGGTCAATGAGCTTATTTTTATCATCTGTCACTTTTCCTTTTGCTTCAATATATTTATTCCATGCAGGAAGTGTAAGCTGAAAAAATGGAACTGTTGATGCAACAACAATTAAAAATCCCACTAATGTTTTTTCTCTTTGATTTAGCTTTTTAAAATCAAATGCCATAATAAAAATGATAGACGATATCTAAACAATTTTGTGCTAATTTCAAAACCTTTATTTTTTTGCCTTAATAGCCCAATGCAGACTAATTGCAGGAACTAACAAACCAAATATTAAAAATAGTCTTAAATGTATAAAAGAGTCAATTACCATTTTCCCAAGCTCTTTTTCATCAATCTGAAACCTTGAAAAAACTATATATTTCGCAAAATCCCAAAAGCTTACTGTCATTACAAAGAGCAATATGGCAAACAGTAAACTAATTAAAAATGTTTTGAAAAGGAAGTCTCTTATAAAAATCAATTTTTGAGTTTCCATGATATGGAATCAATGTTAGCATATCAATATGCTAGATTTGAAGAGAAAAACAGACTTTCTTTTTTCAGCACATACCTGTGGATTTAAAAAGACAAACAAGCCTGATTTAGCAGTTATTTACTCGCCTCTCCCATGTACTTTTGCAGGGGTTTTCACTACAAACCAAATCCGTGCAGCATGTGTAGATGAAAACAGAAGTCTTTTAAAAAAAAGAAAAAAAATAAGAGCAATTGTGGTTAACTCTGGAAATGCAAATGCATGCACTGGAAAAATCGGGATTCAAGCTGTTAAAAAGACTCAGTTAATTGCTGCAAAACTCCTAAAAGTCAAGCCTGTTGAAGTATTGATAGCAAGTACTGGTGCAATAGGTGTTCATTTGGATATGGAAAAAATGAAAAGAGGACTTGAAGCCACTGTACCAAAATTAAGCTCATCAAATTTTAAAGCTGCTGCAAAAGCAATTTTAACTACAGACAGATTTGTAAAATCTATAGTAAAAAAGACAAAAGACTTTAAGCTACTTGGCTTTACAAAAGGTGCAGGTATGATTCATCCAAATATGGCAACCATGCTTTGTTACCTTATGACTGATATAAAAATGTCCCAATCCATTTTACAAGAAGCTCTAAATACCGCTGTAAATCTAAGCTTTAACAATATATCTGTAGATGCAGATATGAGCACAAACGATATGGTTGTAATCCTTTCAAATAACAGTTCTAGGCATGAAGTAAAAAATAAAAAAGATCCGTTATTCTTAAAGTTTCAAAAAGAGCTAAATAAAGCCTGCATTAAGCTTGCAAAACAAATTGTACTTGATGGTGAGGGTGCAAATAAATTAATTGAAGTATGTGTTCTTGGAGCAAAATCAAAACATGATGGAGACTTAATTGCAAGATCAATAGCAAGCTCAAATCTGTTTAAATGTGCAATTTACGGTTCAGATCCAAACTGGGGAAGAGCAGCAGCAAGAATTGGGTGTACTGAGGTTAAAGTAAACCAAGATAAAATAGATGTTCACCTAAATAATACATTAGTCTTCAAGAACGGAAATCCAATTCTTTTTAATAAAAAGAAGGTAAACAAAGAAATCAGAAGCAAAAAAATGGTAAGAGTAACAGTTAATCTTAAACTTGGAAATAAATCAGGTTCTGCATTTGGATGTGACCTGACAAAAGAGTATGTAAATTTTAATTCGGCATATTTTACATAAAGGAAATGAATTATGGAATCACAATTAAATTTGTTTAATAAAGCAGAGAATGAAAAAAAAGATTCTAGCGTACCAAAGGGTGTAGTGGCAGGATTTATCCTGCCCAATAAAACGAATAGTAAAAGTACTAACGTAGAACTAAAATATAAATCCCTTGAAGAAGCAAAATCTGCTGCAATGTCCTGTAAAAAATGTGAGCTTTGTAAAGGCAGAACAAATGTAGTGTTCAGCGATGGAATTGAAAATGCAAAGTTAATGGTTATTGGAGAAGGTCCGGGAGAAAATGAAGACCTTCAAGGGCTGCCTTTTGTAGGAAGAGCAGGACAACTTCTAGACAAAATTTTTGCTTCTGTAAATTTAACCAGAAAAGAACATTTATATATTTGCAACATTGTGAAATGTCGTCCGCCAAATAATCGTGCTCCACTTCCTGAAGAAGCTGAAGCCTGCTTAGAATATTTACAATCACAAATAAAACATGTCGATCCAAAAATTATTGTTCTTGCAGGTGCCACAGCTATAAAAGGTATTTTAAAAATGAAGGATCCAAAAATTACAAAAATTAGAGGACAGTGGATAGATGTAGGGGCAAATAGCGATTTGCCCTTGTTACATGGTAGAAAAATTATGCCAATATTTCATCCGTCTTACTTGCTCAGACATGAATGGAATAAAGCTCCAGATTCCCCTAAAGCACAGATGTGGAAAGACATTCAGGAAATTAAAAGAGTTTTTGACTCACTTTAAAGCAACTACTTTATAATCCGGAATAAATTCATGTTTTATTTTTAAGGCTCCTTCCTTGCTTGCATTTTTATCTGTTATTTTTTCTCTTACTTTTTTCAAATTAGTTTTTATTTTCTGAAGATGTCCATGAACTTCAACCCATTCCTTTGTAGTTCGATAATAATTTTCCGAAGTAGCATCATACTGTATGAGTTCAGGTACTATCTTTTCGCCAGCAATTATGTTTGGAAGACCTATCATATCTATCTTTCTTACAATTAAATATAGAAGATAGTTAATAGCATTGCTCTTATATCCAAGGACCATAGGCGTTTCATACAATGCGGCTTCCAAAGTAACTGTGCCAGAAGTAAGCCAGAGAAAATCGCTTGCACAGAGGAGCTTATGATTATTCCCAGGAGGCAGAACTCTGATTTTTTCACTTAATTTAATAAGATCATTCTTATTTAAAAATTCTTTTACAATTGTCTCAAGATTTGAAATAGTTTGTGCCTGTGCAATCATAAATTTATACTTTGGGAATACATTACATAGCAATGAACCTGCTTTGAGCAAAACAGGTAACATATAATGAATCTCAGAGGGTCTACTGCCTGGAAATAGTCCAACTAAAATATCATCTTTTTCAATTCCAAACTGCTTTCTAAGTTTTTCTCTATCATAAGGCTCCAACTCACTTAAAATAGGATTTCCAACATAAAAAGCATTTACTCCTCGTGTCTTGTGAAAATCTTCTTCAAACGGCAATCCACACAAAACAAGGTCACAATATTTAGCAAGCAGTTTAGTTCTGCTTTGATTCCATGCCCAGACTTGAGGAGGCAAGTAATAAACAACTTTTGTATCGGGTGATTTATCTTTTATTTTTTGTGCAATTCTTAAATTAAAACCAGGAAAATCCACAAGCACTAAAACATCAGGTCTATAAATAGAAAGTTCAAATAAAAGTTCACGTTCAAGGTTTAAATACATTGAGAGTTTACTTATTACTTCTGTTAAACCCATTGAACCTAAATACGTACAATCAAAATATATTTCAGCTCCTGCATCTTTTAAATGCTTCCCACCAATTGCTTTAACTATTAGCTCATCCTTAGGAAACAGTTTGTAAAGCTCAGTTAAAAGACTTGCGGCATGCATGTCTCCAGATGATTCACCAGCAATAAAAAATAGTTTTTTCATTTCTATTCACTTACTCCATTACTTTAATATTACTTTGATATCATTAAAAGTGTTTTTGTAAAAACGTTATCGTAACATTTTCAAGCAATGAAGCATCAAATCAGTGACAATCAGATTTCCATCTTCACCGAGGAAAAGCCTTTAGCCTACAGAATAAGACCAAATTCTGAAGCTGACATTATTGGTCAAAAACATTTGCTTGGTGAAAGTGGAGTATTAACAAACTACTTACGGAACAATCTTCCATATTCAATTATTTTATGGGGACCGCCTGGTTCAGGAAAAACATCAATTGCATTTCTTCTCAAATCAAAAACCGATAAAGAATTTATTTATATTTCCGGAGCCAGTGTTTCAGTTTCAGAATTACGTGAAGCAATTAATAGAGGAAAATCAATGTCTGGTAGAGTGGTTCTGTTTATTGATGAAATTCACAGACTTGCAAAAAACCAGCAAGATGTTTTACTTGAACCAATTGAAAATGGTTATTTAACTTTAATCGGCACCACCACTGAAAATCCTCATGTTTCTTTGACAAGGGCATTACATTCAAGAGTAAAAGTGTTTGAGCTCAAGCCACACAATAATGAAGATTTAAAAGAACTTGTTCAAAGAGCACTTTCTCATCCAAGCGGTTTCCCAAAACATAAGATTAGTGATGAAGCAATTAAAATGCTTGTAAACACTGCAAACGGTGATGCACGCAGATTGCTTTTAAACTTAGAACAAGCTGCAAAATTTTCAGATAATTATCTTATTGGTGAAGGCTGTGTAAAAAATGTTATGCAAAATTCTCAGTTTCAAATAGGAAGTGATCCTGAAAGCCATTATAATTTTGTCAGTGCTTTGCAAAAATCAATCAGAGGGTCAGATCCAGATGCTGCTCTTTACTGGCTTGGAAGATTACTTGCAGGCGGCGCAGATCCTGTACATGTTGCAAGAAGAGTATTAGTTACTGCTTCAGAAGATATCGGGCTTGCTGATAATAATGCCCTAGCTATTGCAGTAAATGCCTATCAGGCAGCACAGTTTCTTGGTATGCCTGAAGCAAGGATTCCCTTAGCTCAAGCAGTTATATATCTTTCCTGTGCACCAAAATCAAACACTACAATTGTCTCAATTGATAAAGCTATAAAGGATGCACAAGAACTTACACCATATTCTGTACCAATACATATAAGAAATGTTGGGAAGGAGGGATATAAGTATCCACACTCTTATAAAGATGCAAAAGTAGAGCAAGTATATTTACCACCAGAACTTATTAACAAAAAGTATTTTGAACCAAACGATAGAGATAAGTTTTCACGTCATTGTGAGGAATGAAATGACGAAGCCTCGCCAAAGGCTGGCGAAGCAATCTCATTTTGTGAAACATTAGTAGATTCTTCGTCGCTTGTGCTCCTCAGAATGACATGAAAAGGTAAAATTAAAAAATGATTACCAAGAATTTTTTGCTTAACCTTGAAGAAAATATTGAAAAAACTTACTGTGTAACTGATATTGAAACTACAGGCCAAAAGCCTGAAGATTCTGAAATTATTGAAATAGCAACAGTTACCGTAGAAAACTGTCAGATTAAAAATCAGTTTTGCTCATATGTAAAACCATTATTTCCAATTCCTGACTACATTACACAGATGACAGGTATTAAAAATGAAGATGTAAGTAATGCAAAAAGAGTTGAAGAAGTATTAAAAGAATGGCTGAATTTTATTAAAGATGGAAATTATTTTTGCGCGCACAATGTAATGTTTGATTACGACTTTATCTATAAATATTTACAAACCTGTAATTTATCACTAGACAATTTGTCCAATTTAAAATTTTTCTGCACTGTAAAAGCAACCAGACTTCTTTTTCCAGATCTGCAAAGCAGAAAGTTAGGGGATTTAATTAAACACTTCAATCTTGCTACAGATAAAAGGCATCGTGCCCTTGATGATGCAAAGGCAACAGCAGAAATCTTACTAATTTGCTTTAAAGAGCTTAAGGCAAAGAAAAAAGAACTACTTTCCTATATAGAAAGCATACAAATGGATAAATTAAAATCCTTTGAAGTTGCTGAATATTTAAGTATGCCAAAAGAAAAAGTCTATGAAATGGTAAAGAACGGCAAGCTAAAAGTTCATGAGACTTATACTACAAAAAATGGTTATGAAGGATATCTATTTTTAAGGAAGCAAATCGAAGAGTTAGTTTAGACCTTCAATTATCTTATCTCCACTGCTAGTTCCTATAATATGAGCTCCAGCTTCTAGTAGTGCAATAGTATCCTTTTTATTTTTTATTCTTGCAGAAGCTTTAATTCCTATTTTTCCATCTTTGATTTCTTCAATATTTGTAGCATACAGTCCATGCTTTTCTAAGGTTTCTTTAATAGTTTTTACAGCAAGAAGATTTGGGAACTCGTTTTTAGCGTAACCAGTATTTGTTTTGATGATTAAATTTTTTGCACTTAATTCTTTAGCTACTTTGCAGATTATATCTGTGGCAGTTTTTATTTTTTCTACATCATTTAAGTAATCTGTTTCTAATATTATTTTAAAGGTTCTGTTATTTGCAGCTTTTACAACAGCTTTTATATCCCTTTCAAAAGCAACTAAATTATTGTCTAACATAAGATGATATTTAGAAACAATATCTACATCTTTATTTCTTTCATCAAAAAGTTCTGCTACTTTTCTGGCTCTTCTTTCAGTAGAATCCATCCCATCAGGAAAATCACAAACCACGCAGGGCAAAACATTACTTCCTCTTAGTAAGTCTTCAATAAGAGGACCGTAATATTCTCTAACAACAAAAGATCTTGTGTTATATTTCCTTGCAATTTCAGCACCTTGCTCTACTTCTGCTTCTGTTGCTGTGCTTCTAAGAAGTGTATGATCAATGGTTTTTGCTAAAAATTCCTTTGTATAAGTATTTCCTGAAGAAGTATTTGCTGCTGTTACTTGCATGTTTTTATTCTCCTTCTTTTCCATCTTGGCTAATTTGACTTTCTTCTTCTGTGTGTTTTGTTACTGAAGCAACGTGATCTTCTTCATCTAATCTTTGCAATCTGACACCAGTTGCCATTCTACTTTGGCAGCTAATATCATTTACTTTTGAGCGAAGTACGACTCCATGAGCAGAAGCAATAATTACCTCATCGGTTTCCTTTACTACATCTAATGATGCTAAATGACTAGATTCAGACTTAAACTTAGTACCAATCAATCCAACTCCTGAACGGTTTTGCACTCTAAATTCTTCCAACTCAACTCTTTTTCCAAATCCATCAGTAGTTACAAGTAAAACCTGATTTTTTGAATCTGCAGCAAATGTATCAAAACCAACCACATAATCGCCTTCTCTTAAATTTACTGCTCTTACACCTCTTGCTGTTCTTCCAAGTGGTCTCAAATCTTCTTCATTAAATCTCAAGACCATGCCATCGTAAGTACCAATTATGATGTGATCTTTACCATAACTTGTTCTTACCCAACCAAGTTGATCACCTTCATCTAAATTCATTGCAACAATTCCAGAACGTCTCACACTTTCAAAATTATCCATTGAAATCTTTTTAACAATGCCCTGTTTTGTGAGCATTGCAAAATAGTTATCTTCTTTAAATTCACTTGTTGCATAAATAGCTGTTATTTTATCTTCCTGACTTACAGAAATCAAATTAAATATTGCCTGACCTTTATGCTGAGTACTGCCTTCTACAACGTCATATACTTTTGAACTAAAGACCGATCCTCCCTGAGTAAAGAAAAGAAGAGTATCATGCATATTTGCAATGAGAAAATGTTCAACAGCATCTTCGTCCCTTGTCTTAATTCCACCTTTTCCTCTAGTTGCTCTGTTTTGCCTCTCGAATTTTACTAGAGGGATTCTCTTTATATATCCCTTCTCAGTAAGAAATACTACAACTCTTTCATTTGGAATTAAATCTTCTTCTGAAAATTCTTCTGCAGCCTGAACAATCTTGGTACGCCTTGGATCTGCATATTTTTTCTTTATTTCAGAAAGCTCTTCTTTAATAATGTCTAATATTAATTGTCTTTGAGAAAGTATTTTCTTTAATTCTTTAATTCTCTTTGTCAGTTCTTTATGTTCTTTTTCTATCTTTTCTCTTTCAAGCCCAGTTAGTCTTCTTAACTGCATTTCAAGAATTGCACTTGCCTGAGGATCAGAAAGGCTGAATTTTTTCATCAATCCTTCTTTTGCCTTTTCCGTGTCTTCAGCAGCTCGAATTAATTTTATAATTGCATCAATGCTTTCAAGTGCAATTAATAATCCGTCTAAAATGTGTACTCTTGCTTCAGCTTTTCCAAGCTCAAACTTACAACGCCTGGTAATGATTTCTACACGATGTTCAATAAACTCATTTAAAAGTTCTTTTAATTTTAAGGTTCTTGGCTGTTTACCAATTAATGCCAAAGTGTTTATAGAAAAGGTTTCCTGAATCTGGGTATGTTTGTATAAATTATTCAAAACTACATCAGGCTTAGCATCTCTTTTAAGTTTAATTACTACTCTTAAACCATCTCTTCCTGATTCATCATTTAAATCTGCAATTCCAGTAATCTTGTCATTTTTTACAAGATCAGCAATTTTATTAATTACCATTTCAGGTCCAACCAGATAAGGAAGTTCAGTTACAACAATTCCTGTTGCCATTCCACGCCCTGAACTGCTTGGAACTTCTTCAATAGAAACATGACCACGGACTGTAATTGAACCGCGACCTGTTTCAAAAGCTTCTTTTATCCCAGCTGTTCCCATTATCTGACCACCTGATGGAAAATCTGGTCCTTTAATGTGTTGCATTAAACCTTCTGTAGTGATTTCAGGATTTTCAATTAATGCAATAGTTCCATCAAGAACTTCACTTAAATTGTGAGGAGGAATATTTGTAGCCATTCCAACAGCAATCCCACTTGAACCATTTAAAAGTAATGTTGGAACTTTAGATGGAAGAAGGATTGGTTCTTTTAAGCTGCCATCAAAATTGTCTACAAAATCCACAGTATCTGAATCAATGTCACTTATAATTTCCATTGCAAGACCGGTAAGTTTTGCTTCTGTATAACGCATGGCTGCTGGTCCATCATCAAGCGATCCAAAATTTCCATGCCCATTAATGAGCGGATAGCGTGAGCTAAAAGACTGAGCTAATCTGACCAATGCTTCATATACAGCATTATCTCCATGAGGGTGATATTTACCTAAAACTTCTCCAACGATACGTGCACATTTTTTGTATGGTTTGTCCGGAGTGAGTCCCAATTCACTCATTGCAAAGAGAATTCTTCTGTGAACTGGTTTTAAACCATCTCTTGCATCTGGCAATGCGCGGCTAACTATGACACTCATGGCATAGTCAATGAAACTACGTCTCATTTCATCTTTAATATCAATTTCTACAACTCTTCCTGAATTAGGGACTGGAGCATCTTTTGATTTAGCCATAGAGGTATATTTTAGCGTATTTATACACCTTTTTCAGTAAGAATTACAATAAAACAATGGTTGTAATGACATGGTAAAAAAGTAAAGGCTAAAGAAGAAAATATCTATTGTTATAATTTGCGTGTGAATACAGAGCCTCCAAAATACATTCATGGAAATCAAGAGAACCTGCCAAAAACTTTGGCTTCAAGGGTTTCATATATAAGAAATATAAGAAGGCTTCATATTGCAGAGCTGTCACAGCAATCCAGAGTATCTATTGAACTTTTAGAAGATATTGAAGCAGGAATTGAAACATGGTTACCAACTTCAATTAGGCAAAGAATTGCTCGTGTTTTAAAAGTAGATCCAAATATTTTAGAAGAAGTAGAAACAAAAACAATTAACGAAGAGGCTCTGTACAAAAATCCTCCTTTTGAGCTTCTTGAAAGATTACAGGATGAAATTCTTTCAGGCAATAAAGACTTAAAATGTCCGCAGTGTCAAAACTCTCTTAGAACATGGATCCAGGAAGGCTTTGATCTGAATGGGAATTTAATAAAATCTGCAAAGGCTCACTGCACTGTTTGTATTTTCCAGTTAAGACAATAATCCAAATCTTTTCCAAACCCCAGCAAGAGGTGGCTTCCATCTAAAGTCATAAAGATTTGCAACATCTTTACCATCCTCAGATATTGATTTAAAAGTATTTTCATCTTTTGTAAAAAGCACAACTCTACTTGGCCTGTTATCTCTGTCTCTTCGCCTAAGTGCAGATTCAAGTTTTTCAATACTGTTTTTATCAGCTATTCCTGTTAACTCAATAAAAATTACATGTGGATCAAGAAGATTTACAGAACCAATAAAACCTAAAATTGAATCAGTTAGATTTTCTCTCTGATCATCTAGTGTAAATGTTGCCAAGTGAACACTTACTCTATCTGGGACTTTGCCATGTTTTTTATACCTAGTACTACATTCGTTTTGAGCTAGTGCATTTATAATTCCATCAAAATTAGTACTATCAATTAAAAATAAAGATCTGCTTCTGAAAACTCCAAATGATTGATCCAGATTATCTCCAAATAAAATATTGCCAATTCTTTTAGCTGTATTTCTTTCATATCTGACCGGTTGGCTAGCTTGTAAAGCCTGGGCTTGCATAGCTACTGGGTATCTATGTAAAACATTACCTATAACAGCACTCATTTGTCACCTCCGTAAATTCAACTAGCAGCCAATTTAAAATTAGATCAATAATAACATTGATTTTTAAAAAGGCAGATTAAATTATTTTAATCTGCTTAACCCATTCTTTTAATTCTGAAAGCATTTTGTCATTTGTCATGTGAATAGTTACCGGTGTAATTGAGATTTGATTGTTTCTGACAGCAAAAACATCTGTACCTGGAAGCTCATCCTCTTCTATAGCCTCTCCTGCAAGCCAATAATATGTTCTTCCTCTTGGATCAATTCTTTTTTCAAAATAATCATTATATGGTCTAACACCTAATTTTGTAATTTCCACTCCTGCAATTTCAGAAAGCGGCAGTGCTGGAATATTTATGTTTAACAAAGTTCTATCTGGAAATTTTATTTTATGTATAAATGGCAACAACTTAGAAACAAAATTAACCGCAGCAGTAAAATCCTGAGGTTTATGATCTGCCAAGCTAATTGCAATACTTGGAATATTAAAGATGGCACCTTCCATTGCAGCACTTACAGTTCCAGAATAAAGAACATCAGTTCCCATATTTGGTCCGTGATTTATACCTGAGATTAATACCTCTGGTGAATCTTTTAGTATGGCTCCAATTGCAATTTTTACACAGTCACTTGGAGTTCCATCAGTTTCATAAGCACCTTTTACGCCAGGTAAATGATTTACTTCTTCCATTCTTAGAGGTCTATGAAGCGTTAAGGAATGTCCAGTAGCACTTCTTTCTCTATCTGGAGCAACCACATAAACTTCATTATTTTTAACCAGTGCTTCAGTTAGAGCTCTTATACCACCAGAGTAAATTCCATCATCATTTGAAATTAATATACGCATGGTTTTAATTATATCCTAAAGGCTTTTGAGCGTTCTGTAGAGATATAATTGTAAAATATTTCAATGCCAAGTGAACAACTTACAAATCAATATTCAACAAAAGTAAAGAAGGTTCTGTGGATTATTTTGTTTTTCAATATTCTTGTTTTGGTTATAAAAATTTTTGCAGGAATAGCAACAAAATCCTTAAGTATTTTAGGAGATGCTGCTCATAGTGGTTCCGATGCACTGAATAATATTGTTGGTATAGTGGTTTTAAGATTTGCACATGAGCCTCCTGACAAAAAGCATCCTTATGGTCATGGAAAGTTTGAAACACTTGCTGCATTTGCAATTGTTATTTTTCTTGTAATTGCTTGTGTAGAAATAGTACAGGGAGCTATTGGAAGATTAATTCATCCTGTTGAGCTACCATTTTTCAGAAAAGAAGTTGTCTTGCTATTAATTTTAACTTTAATAGTAAATTTATTTGTCTGGAATTATGAGAGAAGTCAAGGAAAAAAGTTAAATAATAATTTGTTAATTGCTGACGCATCTCATACCGGCTCTGATGTTTTAATTACAATTTCAGTTTTAGCTTCACAAATTCTAATTGCACAAAAAATGTTTTGGGTTGATTCTGTACTTGCGCTAGCTATTGCATCTTTTATTGCAAAAGCAGCATATGAAATTATTAAAAGTACAGTACCAATCCTTGTGGATGAAGCATGGCTTGATCCAAGGCTTGTTTCAAAGTCAGCACTTTCTATTTCTGATGTTACAGATTGCTACGATATTTATTCACGAAGAGGTCCATATTCTGCATTTGTTGAATGCAAAATAAAAGTAGTGCCTAAAGATCTTTATGGGGCACATAAAGTGGCTGACAAAGTGGAAGAAAAACTAAAACAGGATTTTGGTAATTGCAAGATAACTGTTCATGTAGAACCATAAGCTTCACGTCATTGTGAGCCGAATGAAATGCAGGCGCGGCAATCTTCTAACACTAATAGATTGCTTCGTCACTACGTTCCTCGCAATGACGTGCTCACTGTTCTATAATATATTTCATGCCAGTTATAAATGAATTTGAAAAAGTAAAAAAGAAGATACAAGATATTTCTTCCAGATTTGACTTATCAAAAAGAAAAAAAGAGTTAAAATCTGTAGAATCAATAATTGAAAACGTTAAGCAAAATGGCAACAAATCTCTAATTTACTACACAAGCAAGTTTGACAAGGTTAATTTAGAAAAAATAAAAGTTGAATCAAAAGAAATAAACAAATCTTTAAATCACATATCAAAAGCTCTTTCAGTTTCAATCAAAAAAGCCATACAGAGAATCACTTCATTTCAAAGAACAAACATTCCACAAAGTTGGCTAAAATCTTTTTCTTTAAAAGAAAGACTTGGGTATAAATATATTCCTTTGGACTCAGTAGGTATTTATATACCTAGTGGCAAAAGTCCACTGATTTCTACAGTTTTAATGACTGTAATTCCTGCAAAAGTTGCAGGAGTAAAAAGAATAGCAATATTTACTCCTCCACCGATTCATAAAGGAATTCTTGCAGCTTGTAAACTTCTTAGAGTTACTGAAATATATCAAGTCGGTGGCGCGCAAGCAATTGCAGCAGCAGCTTATGGAACTGAAACCATAAGTCCTGTAGATAAAATTATCGGTCCGGGAAATATTTATGTTACTCTTGCAAAAAAAACTGTTTTTGGAAAAGTTGGGATAGATGGATTATACGGACCAAGTGAAATAGCAATAATAGCTGACAACAGCGCAAATCCTAAATACATTGCAATGGATTTACTCAGTCAGCTTGAACATGGCTCCGGACTTGAGTCAGCAGTTTTAATAACGAACAATAAGCAGTTAGCTAAAGAAACTCAAAAAAATCTGTTTAAATTTGCAAAAAATTTACCAAATAAAAAAACTGTTCTTAATTCATGGAAAAACAATAGTGCAATTATAACAGTTAAAGATTTAAACAAAGCATCAGAACTCATAAACATGCTTGCTCCTGAACATCTTGAAATAATTACAAAAAATCCCAACACATTATTAAAAAAGATCAATCATGCAGGAGCAATATTCTTAGGTGAATACAGCTGTGAGTCAGTTGGTGACTATGTTGCAGGTCCAAGCCATTGTCTTCCAACAGGAGGCAGTGCAAGATTTTCAAGCGGACTTACAGTAATGGATTTTATGAAGAAAATTAGCATCATTTCTTTTGGCAAAAAATCTCTGAGCAAGGTTTCTAAAAATATTACAACACTTGCAGATGCAGAAGGATTAAAAGCACATGGAGATGCAGTTAGGATAAGGCTAAATGAAGCAGAAATATAGTGTCATTCCCGCAAAAGCGGGAATCCAGTTGAAGTACCTTATGTATAATTCTCTGGATTCCCATTTTCATGGGAATGACAACGGAGTATTTAATGCTTAAAGTTCTCCATAGATTTTTTTATGCTTGGTTGTTTTTAACAAAACTCCCAGCTCCATCACTGCCTAAAGCTACAAAAGAAGACTGGGGAAGAATATCTCCCTACTTTACTCTTATTGGTTTTATGCTTGGTTTGATTTTATATTTCTTTGCAAAAGTACTTTTATACTTTCACTTTCCTATTCTTTTTTCAGCATTGCTGGTCTTACTTCTCTGGAATTTAATAACAGGCTGCTTGCATCTTGACGGACTAATGGACACATTTGATGGAATAAACTGCCAAGAAGAAGCTCGAAAAATAGATGCAATGAGAGATAGCAGAATCGGTGCATTTGGGGCAATTGCTGGAATATTTCTTCTATTGTTTAAACTAGTAACACTATGCACAATAATTCTAAATAAAATGTTTTTCGTTTTAATTGCGTCTCTTATTATAGGAAGATTGATCGCAGTGTATTCGTTTACCTTTATAGGAAGAAATAAAAATTCAGGGATTAGTTCTTCACTTTTACTAAACGGGGTAAAGAAACCACAAGATTTTTTAATTAATCTTTTTATTTTTCTAATTTTACTGGCATTTGGATTTTTTCATTTTCATTTAAATTATTTTTATCTGTGGCTTGTTTTTATTTCATTAATTACATCTCTTGTGTGGACATATTGGCTTAATAGCCATTTTAAAGGACATACTGGAGATACTTTTGGTGCACTAATTGAACTTAGTGAAGTAACTGTCTTATCACTGGGAGTAATTTTTAAATTTCTTCTTTAATTAAAAGTTGAGGAGTATAGTTTTTCTATTTCAGCTATAATATTTTCTCCTGAAACATCCTTAAATAAATCAGCAATAATCATAAGCCCACCAGCACCTACACCCTCTTTTATATGTCCTTCTTCATAAGCCTTCAGTCCTTGATGACTTGAATTATCAAATTTTATGTTTGATGCAATTAGTGGTGCCTCACATAATTCTGCAAGCCTTTTTGTTTTTGCATTTTTATCATTGGCAACCCATGAAGTTGTTGTAACTACTGTATCGTACGGATTGTACCCAAAGAGCTTTTTTGCCAGAAAATAAATAGCAAGCATTTGAGAGCCACCTGCAAGAACAACAGGTAAATTAATTTTCATTGTGCCTTTCAAAAACCCACATGTAAATATTTGCATTGGATCACCAAAATATTCAGCTGCTTTAAGAGGGTTTTTGTTTATGGATGAAAATAATTCAGAATTAGAGAGTAAAGCATCTTTAACTGTCTGATTTTTCCAGAAATTATTGCCTTCAGGAAAACTACTGCTCACAAGATCAAAAGCATTAACTCCAAGCGCACACAAAACACTCAATGCTGTAGTAGTACCTCCAGGAACACATTCTCCAAGCACAACATAAGGATAATCTAAAAGACTGCTTCCTAACTTTTCACCTTTTTGGAATAAAAAACTGGATTGTACAGGACTTAGCGCTTTTCCTGTAGTCAAACATTTTGCAGGTCCCATGTTTAAATCTATATATTTCCCTTCCGGCTTTTCAAAAGCACCTACATCTACTACACTGACCTCAAGCTTCAAAAGATCAATCATTGCTTTAGAAATAATTACAGGAGAAGGAACACCACTGGGTGAAATTGGAATCTTCCTTTTTCCAACTTCTTCCAAAAGTAAATAATCAGCATCAAGAGCCGGAGTAAGCTTTAATTGTTCTATATTATGTCCGGCAGCAGAAATTCCTGGTATTAACGCGGTTTCAGTTGAACCAATAACCAACATAAATAAGGGTTTTTTATTCTTTACCTTATTTACAAAATCCTGACATTCTTTCCATTTAGATAAAAACATATAAGACTTTGTCTTTGAATGGCTCAAAGGTTCAGGATCTTTTGATTGATCTATAAAAGTCTTAAACATTTTCAATTAATCTGATATTATTTTACATCATTAGTATGAACAAAAAATCAAAAAAGCTTAAGAATAAAAAAACAAACTATAAGGGAATTACGATTTTAGATCCAAGAAGCACTTATATTGGTCCAGGTGTTCAAATAGCAAAAGGAAATATAATTTACCCAAACACTTTTTTAAAAGGGAAAATAAAAATTGGACGTGGCAATACACTTGGTCCAAATTTGCACATTGAAGGAAACGTAAAAATTGGTTCAGACAACAATCTAAGCTATTCTCACATAACCAGTTCAGTAATCGGAAATAACAATTCAGTAGGTCCATATGCCAGATTGCGAGATAAAGTTGTATTGGCAAACAATATTAACATTGGCAACTTTGTAGAAATAAAAAACAGTAAAATTGGCGACAGAACTCAAATTGCTCATTTAAGTTATATAGGAGATTCAATTATTGGTAGATCAGTAAATATCGGTGCCGGTACAATTACTGCAAACTATAATTCAGTTACCGGGAAAAAGAGTAAAACAATAATAAAAGATAGAGCATCAACAGGTTCAAACTCTGTACTTGTAGCTCCAATTACTATAAATGAAGATTCTATTGTTGCAGCTGGTTCAGTAGTAACGAAAAACGTTCCTAAAAATGCTTTGGCAATTACAAGACCAAAACAAGAAAATAAATTAAATTGGATAAAAAAAGTTACTAAACGATAAAAAGACTAACCCATTCCTATTTGCTTTCCTGCTTTAATATTTAACTTGTCTACTTTAATACCATCTACACCGGGTCTATATAAGAAAGAGTGGGGTACTGAATTTATTGTAAGTTCAGCTTGTTTTTTTGTTGTAGGTACTTTTTCATGATTTGAGATTCTTGTAAGTACTGTATAAGCCGGCTTCCATTCATTTGTATTTTTTTCTTTATTTGCAATGCTTCGCTTCCATGGAGTTTTTGCAGCTGGTGTTGGAGGAACTTGTTTTGAAGGAGCTGCATTTGCAGTATTGCCAAGTTTACTTTTCAATGTTTCAATTAACTTTTTTAAGTCATCATTCTTTTCAGTTGGTTTTGTCTCCTGTGTTGTATTTTCAGGATTATTGTTTAGGTTTGTTCTTGCTGTAGCAGCAGTTGCAATACTAACTGTAGGATCATTACCTCTTGGTCTTGCTACTGGTCTTCTTTGTGGGTTTTTTGGGGGCATTTTACTTATTCCTTTTAGGTTAAGAACTGTTTAAGGTCTCTTACATTTGATTCTAATGATTTTAGAAGTAATGTCAACTGTTAAATATTAAACTTTTGATTAATTTGATTTAATGGATAGATTTATATATAAATTCGATGGTTTTGATATTTTTTTAGTCAAAAATGTAAAATGTTAAGGATGTTAAATAAAAAATCAATTTTAGTGCTTGAAGATGGAACTACTTATGAAGGCAAAGGGTTTGGAACAAATGGCACAACATTTGGAGAAATCGTTTTTAACACAAGCATGACAGGCTATCAGGAAATTATTACAGATCCAAGTTATGCTGGACAAATAATTACCTTTACTTACCCTGAAATTGGAAATTATGGGACAAACAAAAATGATCTTGAATCAAAAAATAGTTTTGCAAAAGGCATTGTAATTAAAAATTTATCCTCAATTGAAAGCAACTGGCGTTCTGAAATTTCATTAGATGAGTTTTTAAAATCTCAAAACTTAATTGGCATAAGCAATATTGATACAAGAGCTATCACAAGAGAAATAAGAGCCACTGGTGCCATGAGAGCAGGAATATCTACCGAAGTACTGGATTCTAAAAAGCTTCACAAAATGATCTTGGATTCTCCATCTATGTTGGGAGCTGATCTAGCAAAGGTAGTTACTACAAAAGAAAATTACAGAGGTCCAATGCCAAAGATTCAACCTGCCTTTCCAATAGTAGCAATGGATTTTGGAATAAAACAAAATATTTTAAATAGACTTAGTGCTCATGGTTTTGCTCCTTTAGTAATTCCTGCAACTGCAACTTTTGATGAAATCAAAGCAATAAATCCAAGAGGACTATTTCTTTCAAATGGACCGGGAGATCCTGAACCAGTTCAATATGCTGTAGAAACAATAAAAAAAATAATTGATAAACTAAATATTCCAATTTTCGGAATATGCCTTGGTCACCAGCTTTTAGCCCAGGCATTCGGCGCAAAAACCTACAAATTAAAATTTGGACATAGAGGTGCAAATCAACCTGTAAAAAATATACTGACTGGCAAGGTAGAAATTACTTCTCAAAATCATGGCTTTGCTGTGAATGCTGAAACACTTCCTAAAGATCTTGAAGTCACTCACTATAACTTAAACGATAATACTAATGAAGGTTTCAGGCACAAAGAGTTGCCAATTTTTTCAGTACAGTATCATCCTGAAGCATCTCCAGGACCACATGACAGTGATTATTTATTTAAAAACTTTTACGAGCTTGTGAAAAAGAAATAACATTAGTTCTTATATTTTGCTTTTCTTTCTTTAGATTTTTTTTCAAGGGAATAAAACATCCAGAAAATGCCACCAATAAAAAACATGGGGATTAATAACATAAAAACCAAATTATAAATCATACTTCTTCATATCCTTTTTGAATCATCATAATACCACAAGCAAATAATGCTAATGAAATAAATAGATGAATGACCAATATAGGTTTGAGCTCCTTGTAGTTTAAGAATATATCACTTAGAAACAAAACAAATCTTCCGAAAGGAGACATAAGTGCAAACCCAGATAATTTATAAACATCTGCTAAATATTTTTTATCTTGGGCTATATAAAGAACTAAAAAAAACCCCCCAGCATTCTGGGGGGCCTACATGAACTCGTCAGTTGACAGGGGTAATTGGGTGGGATTAACCAACAAGTTCAATTGCTTGCTGAAGCAATCTATCAGCAACTTTGTGAGAGTTTATTGCTGCAGAATATTGTCTTTGTGCTTCAATAATATAGTCAACTTCTACTTTTGACCAAACATTAGATCTTTCAAGCGCTTCGTTGAAAACTAATGCAGTAGATGGTAATGGAGGACCACTTTCTGATGTTTGTTTCCAGTAAACATCACGATAGTTTTTTAATCCGTTGAGATTTTGGAAGTTGTTTTGAGCAATTTTATATAATGAAACTTCACTGTCACCATATTTTCCCCAAATAATTCCACTATTGTCTATTCTCAGTTTTTCATATTTACCAAGATATAGTCCGTTAGTTGGATCAACAGATAGATTTATCGGTTGAGGTCTTCCGAGTTCTGCACCAGGTCCTACTTGTGGGTATTCTCTATTTGCAGGATTATGAAATGGATCTACAAATGAAGTAATTTCATATTTAGGACCTAGTTTGGCATATTGTGAATTGCCAAGAGGTTGAACATTTGATTGAAGTGGTGTTCCTAATAACATATATCCTTCATTTGTAGATAAATAACCATTTTTGTCAAAATGAAAATCACCAAGTCTTGTATACATGATTTCATTTGTATTAGGATTAGATACGGTAAAAAATCCTTTTCCTTTTAACATCATTTTTGTTGGTTCACCAACTCTAACAATTTGTCTACCTTGTTTCCAAGCATATCCAGCAGGTTCAATGCTTCCACCAGTTAAGTGGTCTCTAAAAGAAAACCTCTTTGAGTTATATCCTGGTGTATCAGCATTAACTAAATTTGAAGTCAGCACATCGATCATTTCTAGTGATGATTGTGCTGCATTAGCTGCTATTGTTGTTGTATTGAACATGACGTTTTTCTCCTTTTTTCCTTTAAATTAAATCTATTTCCTTCTTTGCTTTCTTTGCTTTTTTCTTTTGTCTTTTTGTTCCAGACTCAGAATTAAAAGCAAGTTCAGAATTATAAGTATTAAACTCTCTTAAAGACAAATGGTGATGTTTTAAATTTTTGTCCAATTTATCTTTATTTTCTTTTATCAGTTTTCCCATTGCTTCTGAACCAAGCAATGAAGCTGTTAAACTTTTATCAGGATTTAATCTCAGTACAAGTGCTTGTACATCATTTAAAAGAGGAATATCAATTCTTACGGATTTTTTAGTTATATCTTCTGTTACTGTTGGTGCAAATCTTTCCCATGTAGCTAAAAGTTGAGATTTTGAAGGTTTTCTGCCGCCTTGATCAAAAATTGGATTAACCAGAGCTTGACCAGCAGCATTTGTTGCATTAAGCAGTGTTTGTTGTCTTGCACCGCGAGAAAAATCTTCATCTTTAAATTTCTTAGTTTCTTTAAATTTATCAAGAAGTGAATACACTTTTTGTACTTCATTTTGATTTCTCTTATCTTGATTATTTACGATTTTTGTAATGTCAGGAAGCTCATTTTGGTTTTTAGTTACTTTTTTCTTTGAATCCTTATTGTCTTCAACTATTTCACTTGCTTTTTCTTTAACTTTATTGTCAACTTCTTTTACCTTATCCTCAAGAATATCTTTAAATGAATTACCAACGCCTGCTTGGTAAGAATTCTTTAGCAGAGAATTAGCTGCATTAAAAGGATCTATATTTGAAACATATCCTGAAAGTGTCATTATTTTACTCCTCTCTGCTTTCTATTAGTTCTCTTGTATGCTTTAAGACTCCTATTTCATCAAGTCTAATTCTTTCTTTTCTATTTTCTTCATTTGCAAATTCTTTATGCTTCTTTTCTTTGTGTTTCTTTAATGCTTCTAATTTCATTTTTGCTTTTACTACTTCTTCTTTTGCTTTGATAAGTGCGGTTTGTGCAGCTTGTAAATTTTTTTCTAGTTGTGCAATTCTTTCATTGAGTTGTTTTATTCTTCTGACATAAAGAGTTGCATGAGTCATTCCTTCATTTATTAATTCTGAGTGAAGCTCATTTCTTCTTTCAGTTGTAAGACTGAGTTCTCTGGAGACCGTTCTGAGATGATCTTCTGCCTTTTTCATTTCAAGTATTGCTTCATCGAGTTCTTCTTCTCGAATCTTCAGTACTTTTTCTAAACGGTATTTAAATGACATAATGCTCCTTTATGCGGTAGGGTAAAACTACATGATCTTGGTTAAGAGAACGTTTAAATAATAGATTATTTTTTAAAAGCATAAAAGAATTAATCTAATTAGGGGAAAGCAAATCCAATTAACCATTTTTTAACAGTTTTTTAAATGAAATCAGCAGACTTATGTAGTTAGGGGCATAAGCAGCAATCAGATATTTGATCTTTGGGGCTACCTCTATATCATATTCAAGACCTGCTGAAATGACTATTAATTTAGGATAGTCAAGCA
>Ga0209515_10001325_pt1 | contig 41924 bp, 45 predicted proteins | sample Subgroupgradi54m_FD_187454 | JGI IMG/M metagenome (GOLD analysis project Ga0209515, IMG submission 187454) | Subsurface groundwater microbial communities from S. Glens Falls, New York, USA - GMW60B uncontaminated upgradient, 5.4 m (SPAdes)... ... | reverse complement strand
TCACCTTCACGTATAGCTTCCGTCAATGATTCTCGAAATCTTTCAGTCATGTTGGGATGTATTTTATCTCACAATCTGGATGATGTCAACTATCTATAGGTCTTGTGCCGATGCAAACTTTTGGGTTCAAAATAAAGCTGGGGGTTATGGATTCGAACTTTTTAAAGAATGAGGCTGAGGAACCTTAGCTTTTAGCTTTTTTTCACATTTTTGTCCCCATATATATTTCAATGTTTCTTCGACAAAAACGGATAAGTTATCAGCAATTTCTTCAACCTCCTCGTCGGTTAATTTTCGTTTATATCTTGGTTCAAATACTTTTCTTACTTCTTGTCGTAATTCTGGAAATAGCCAATCTCTCATAGGGAATATGCATTCTATCATTTTCATGAAAAAAAACGTAATTAAAATTCACTCTTTACTCCGAAAAAGAAGCATCCTCGAGGAACCATTAGATGGCTCAACCTAAATTTGAAATTGTACATATTGCATTGTTTCGTAGACTCTGGTTAAGTAGGCGTAGATTGGTTCGAAAACTGGGAGGGACGGCTCACTCATCCTATAGTGTTCTATGCAGACCTAGCTGCTAGTACTGATTAGCTTGCTTTTGCTTGCTAAGTTTTACAAAGGAAGGGACAACGAAGCTATTTCACCTTTCAGGTATCGAAGTTTAAAAGCTTATTAGCAAATTTGAACCAAAACGTTGGAATACCTCTAAATTGAACTCTGTGGAGATGTATGCTAGCATAAATATATGCTCCTGCCCGATGACCAAATAAAAATTATTCTTTTTAGAACAGGCGTTGATCAGAAAGCTCTTGATGATTTGGTTCTTTTTACAAAGAACGCTCGAATTTCATTGCAAGATGCAGCAATTGAGAAAGATGTCATTACCGATGAGAGATTAGGCCTCTTAATTGCCGGACATGTAAAATTTCCATTTATTTCACTATCAAAAATTACTATCCCTGAAAGTGTTTTTCAAATTGTACCAGAAAAACTTGCTAGAAAATATAAAGTCATTGCTTTTGCCCGTGATACAGACGGAATAAAACTGGCTATGGCAGACCCCACTGACTCTCACTTTCAGGAAATGATTACTGAAAAAACCGGAGAAAGAGTATTCTCATACCTGGCAACAGAAAGAGATATCGAAAACGCGCTTCAGGTGTATAGGAAAGACTTGAAAAAATCATTTGACGAATTACTTCAAAATGAGATTAGTAAAAATTCCAGTGATATCGGAGATGCACCAATTGCAAAAATTGTTGATCTTCTTTTTACATATGCATATCGGGACAAAGCATCTGACATTCATATTGAACCTGAGGAAAAAGATTTATTGGTTCGTTTTAGGATAGATGGTATCTTGCATGATGTTCTATATCTAGATAAAAAATTGCATGAGAGAATTCTAACTCGTATTAAAATACTTTCAAGACTTAGAACAGATGAGCATCTAAGTGCACAGGATGGAAAGATCAGATTGGTTGTTGATGAGGACAATTTAGATTTACGTGTTTCTATTATCCCATTGGTAGAAGGGGAAAATGCGGTACTGCGTCTTCTATCTTCTCATTTTCGTCAATTCTCTCTTCATGACTTAGGCATGAATGAGCGAGATTTAAAAAAAATTAATAAAGTAATAGATAATTCAAATAGTATGATCTTATCAACAGGCCCAACTGGAAGTGGCAAGACAACTACTATTTATGCTCTCCTTAAAATCCTCAACACGCGGGAAAAAAACATTACCACTATTGAAGACCCTGTTGAATATAAAATTCAGGGTGTAAATCAAATTCAAGTAAATGTAAAAACGAATCTTACGTTCGCAGAGGGTCTTAGGAGTATTTTGAGACAAGATCCCAATATTACCTTTGTCGGAGAAATTAGAGATATTGAAACCGCAGGAATTGCTGTAAATGCTGCTTTAACTGGTCATTTGGTTGTATCAACTCTTCATACCAACGACGCAGCTACGGCGCTTCCTAGACTGATTGATATGAAGGTTGAACCTTTTCTCGTTGCCTCAACAGTCAGTATTATTATTGCTCAAAGGCTGGTAAGAAAAACTTGTGAATCATGCAAGATGCAACTTTTTGTAAAACGATCAGATATAGAAAAAAATATTCCAAAAGAAATGATTTCCAAACATTTTACAATGACAGAAGATATAACCATGTATAAAGGGAGAGGGTGTAAGGTTTGCCATTTTACAGGTTACTTAGGCAGAATTGGCATTTTTGAAGTACTTGAGGTTACAGATAGAATTCGTAAGTTAATCACAGAAAAGAATGATTCTGGCGTTATTACTCAAGTGGCCATTGAAGAAGGAATGACCACAATGCTTGACGATGGCCTGGATAAGATTATAAAAGGAGTAACAACATTTGAAGAGGTACTTCGAGTCACCAACGTTGGGGCACTATGAAAACTGAATATATTAGATTGTCTAACAATGACAAGTTAACCATGATAGGCACATTTTCCACAATGATAAATGCTGGTATTCCAATCCTTGAAACCGTAGGCTCTCTTCTTGAGGACGCAAAAGGGAATACAAAAAAAATTCTTACGTCCATAGAGGAAGATCTAATTCAGGGAAAACCTCTACATACATGCTTCTCAAAATTTCCATTTGTTTTCGATAAGGTATCTGTAAATATCATTAAAGCTTCTGAAGAAGCAGGGACACTCAATGTTGTATTAAAAGATTTAAGAGATCAACTCCAGAAAGATATGGAATTTACAGATGGAGTAAAATCTGCGCTAATGTATCCATTTATTGTCCTTATTGTTTTTTCAGTAGTGCTTCTGATTCTCCTCGTTGTGGTAATTCCAAAAATTTCTGAGGTATTTATACAGCTACATGCCGACTTACCGCTTCCGACACGTATTCTTATTTTTGCCTCAAATGCAATTTTGCATAACTTAATCCAACTGCTAATTGCACTTCTTGGCATAGGTTTTGGCATCTATTTTTTGTTCAGATTCCAAAGGAAGTTTGTTCTCCATTTGTTGTACAGGCTTCCTTTTGTCTCAACGATTATTAAGGGGATTGATTTGACGCGATTCTTCAGAAGCATGTATCTTTTGCTTAACTCAGGCGTTATCATAACATCTGCATTGGAGTTGGCAAAAGATGTTGTGATACGTCAAGATATTGCTAAATCCATAGAATATGCACAAGAAAATGTTTTTACGGGACGAAGACTATCTGAAGCACTTAAGGAAAGGAAAAATATTTTTTCTGGGACCATGATTAAGATTGTAGAGGCCGGCGAGAAAACTGGAACACTTGATAAGTCAATGGGAGACATATCAACCTATATGGATTACCAAGTTGCCAGAATGCTTAAAACCTCAACTGCCCTGCTTGAACCGATTATGCTTGTCTTCATGTCTGTTCTAGTAGGAGGTATGATGATATCAATTATTGCTCCGATTTATGGATTGATTAGTAATATAGGAAGGTAGATATGAAAAAAAATTTTAACTATGAAAGCGGGTTTACGCTTGTTGAGCTAGGTATTGCTTTTGGAATTATAGCACTTTTATCTGGATTTGTAACGCTAAATTTGGTGAATGTCCAAAAAATAACTTCAATAAATTCCGCAATTGACACGCTGGTTTCAGACATTAATAGTCAGCAAACAAAAGCGATGGTTGGTGTCGGGAATAATGGGACAGGAGAGAGTTTCGGTATATATTTTCAGTCGGACAGGTACATTTTGTTTACAGGCACAACCTATTCCGGCACAAATTCTTCAAATTTTACCATTATGTTAGGCTCTAATATTGAGTTTTCCAATAGCACATTTCCAAACAATTCGCTTGTTTTTTTACATCAATCGGGAGAGTTGAGTGGATTTACAAATGGCATGAATACCATAAATATCCAAAATACTCAAGGACTTAATAAAAAGACAGTTACTGTTAATCGATATGGTGTAATAACAAATATAAATTAATAATGCAAAAAGGCCAATCCCTTATCGAGCTACTTTTAACTATTGCCTTGGTTTCAATTCTTTTTCCTGCGCTTTTGACCGGATTTATCTCAACCCGAAACAACAGGGCCGTAAGAGATCAAAGACAACTCGCAACAGCATATCTAAACGAAGGACAAGAAGCAATCCGTGTTGTACGGGTAAACGGCTGGTCCAATCTTTCTACGGGAACATATCATCCGATTGTTTCAGGCAGTACGTGGATACTTATGAGTGGATCGGAGCTTATCGACAGTAATTTTACTCGTCAAATAGTTATTGAAGATGTAAACAGAGACAATAACGGAAATATTGCCCAAGATGGGACTTTAGATCCTTCTACCAAGCTTATAACTATTTCTGTTTCATGGGGATCACCATTCCCTAACTCTATAAATGCAAAATCATATCTTACCCGGCATGATGGTAATACTCATACAGATACCACAGTTGTCGATTTTTCTGGCATAAAAAATGGAACAGCTGTAGTTGCAACAAGTGGAACAAATGTGCCAGGTGACGGACAAGTACAGTTAGCGACTGCAGGCGGAGGACATGGAGGAGATTGGTGCGCCCCTAATCTAGGCCTACCATCTCTCTTATTTCCTCAAAAAACCTCAACAAATGCCATCTATGCCATTCCAGGTCAGGCGTTTGTTGGAATAGGAGATCCCGAGAATAAAGGATTTGGTGAATCATTTGCAAATGTAACAATTGCCCAAAACTATCCTCCCACCGCAACAACAAAATATGTTTATAGCAGCAATCCCGTCTATGGGACTTTTGGAGAAGAGAGCTATGCATATCTTGCAGTAGACGATACATCAAAACAGATATTAATTCTTGATACAACCCATATCCCATTTACTACTATTGGGTCTTTTACCCCACCGACTACAACAAGAGCCAGTAGTGTATACGTGTCGGGAAATACGGGTTACATGACAGCGGGAAATAATCTTTATAATTTTGATCTCACAAGTAAAAGCGGAGTCCGGCCTGTTAAAGATCCCGATGGTGTCCTTCTTGCAGGAACGGGAATCAAGGTAGCTGTAATTGGCAACTACGCATATGTTGCAAATTCGACAACGACGAGCCAACTACAAGTTGTAGATATCAGCAACCCTACAAACTTAAGAGTGGTAGGACAAACGACAGTAAACAATCAAGTTGCCACAGACCTTACCGTTAATCAGTCAGGCACACGAGTATATTTAGTTACTCAATTTGCAAGCGGCCAGAAAGCATTTTTTATTATTGACACAACAACAAAAATAGGAGACCAGCCAATCATTGGAAGTTTCGATACTCAAGGTATGAGTCCTCATGGCGTCGCTATTGCTAGCGTGAATAGAGTTATAGTGGTAGGACTTGGTGGGCAACAATACGAAGTTCTTAACATATCACAAGAAACGTCCCCATCTAGATGTGGGGGACTGAATATCGCAAGTGGCATCTATGGAATCGCAACTATTCTGCAACCAAACGGAGATGCTTATTCATACATTATTACCGGAGATATTAGCGGCCAATTTAAGCTGATTTTAGGAGGAAATGGAAATCAATTTGCGTCGACTGGTAGTTTTGTCTCCTCTACTTTTGATGCGGCTAGCTCTTCAGCATTTAATAATTTTGCGGCAAACGTTGCTCAACCATTCCAAACAACAATTCAAATGCAAGTGGCAGTATCCCTTCCTTTCAACAACAGCTGTAATGGATTAACATTTAATTATGTGGGTCCAGATCTAACATCTAGCACTTTTTTTACACCGGTTGTAAGTTCAATTTCAGGGACTATTTCTTTTCAGGCAAGTGGAAGTTATCAAAATCCAGGGAGATGCTTTAGTTATAAAACATATTTTAATACGTCAGATACTACGCAGTCACCCGTCCTTTACGACATGACAGTTAATTACTCACCATGAAGAATAAGCTGAAAAAACAGAAAATAATTAAAGGTTTGTTAAATAAACATAGCTTTTCCCCGTACCAAAATGCTATGGGTATAAGTTTGAGGATAGATAGGAATCTTTTCTCAAGAAGCTTTGCACATATGCCACAGACGCAAGTCCACAATAGAGGTTTTACGCTTGTCGAGCTCTTATTATATATCGGAATATTTTCTATTCTGGTTGTAACTCTTTTTCAACTTTTTACTTCAATCATTGATACGCAAGTCCAATCGCAAAGTTCCTCATCAGTTTTCTTAGACGGGCAGTATATCCTTAACCGTTTTAGATATGACATTGAGCGTACAAAAAGTATTATAGCTCCATCCTCATCAGGTGCGCAGGGAACAACCGTACAGATTTCTATAGATGGGGTAACCTATATATACACCCTGACTAATGGAAATATAACTCTCACAAATAACGCTACGTCAACAACTGATCAGCTTAACAGCTTGAATACTACCGTCTCCAATCTTAATTTCACTCGATTAAGCGATACGCAGGGAAAAAATACCGATACGCTAATTATTTCTTTTAGGCTTACAAGCAATATTATAGAAAGAAAAGGACTAAATACGCAAAATTTTAAAACGACGATTGGGATACGACCTAAACAATAAGCTATGAACCGCCAATTAAAAATACCAATCTATCAAAAAGGGCAAATTTTTATAACAATGTTGTTTTTTGTCATTATTGGTGTAACAATTATATTGGCAGAAACAATTGTACTTTTTACAAATATTTTATCTGCTAGTACTACAGAGCAGGGAACAAATGCTTATTATGTAGCTGAGAGCGGTATAGAAGAAGCCTTGCTTCGATTGAATCGTAATCCTGGATACCCTGGGGGAGTACTTACGGTAGGATTAGGTAGCGCCGTCATACAAGTTGGTAATGGAATCATTACGGCAGCAGGAACCTATTCGAATACTATTAAAAAAATTCAAGTTCAAACAGTTAACAGTAACGGCGCACTAAAAATAGTTTCGTGGAAGGAAGTTTAATAATGGATTTTTCAGAAAAACAGGTAATAGTCTGCTATATCGATAACAATAAAGCCTTAATTTATCAAAGTGCAATTGGATCTATTCTTCAAATAAATTTTCCACCAGACGTTATTTCCGATCAAGAACTAGTCAATAGGGGAAAATTTGAACAGATTATTGAATCTTTCCTTGAAGCTAACAAATTGGAGAAAGGAATTATTATTTTTATCTATCCTCCGGGCATTACCATTGAGAAAGATTTTCCAGACGAGCTAACAGGAAATAAAAATGAAGAAATTCAAAAATTTATCGACATGGTTCCATTTGAAGAAGTACTGAGTAAAATTTATAAATTAAATAGAAAAACAAAGGTTGTCGCAATTAATCAAGAAATATATGAATCAATGAAAAATATTTTTTCAAACAAAAAATTTTTAGTCCTTGGAGTTATTCCGTCTACAGTGCTTCAAGAAACAGTCGAGGAATTATCAAAGAATATAGATTTAGCTTTTATCGCAAATAAAATATACTCTCTTAAGCAATATAGTATAGTAAATGAAGGTGAACTTAGCAATCAGAACGCAAAAGAGAAATCTGGTTTAAAAAAGCAGAATATCAGAGGGTATGTGCTTATAATTATTTTTGTAATACTACTTTTTATTCTTATAATTCTTGCTGTAATAAAGCTTTTTCCAAGAAGTTCATCAAAAGACCTTCCAGTTATGCAACCGCCGTTTTCTCCAACTCCGACAGTACCGATAACAAATCAGCCATCAATATCGGCAGCACAACCCCCTATTAGTTCTCCAAGTGGGTCAAGTATCAAACCTCAGTGAACAAGAAAACAATGTAGCTTGTTTTTATTGACAGAACAATTTCTATTATGTTATGGTTATTTAGGTCAATTTCACAAAGCAGTGTCTGATGAAAAAAGACAACAAAGGTTTCACTCTTATAGAAATAATTGTTGTAATGGCAGTATTATCGGTTCTTTTCTCAATTATTCTTATTGTAATTAACCCGAAAACACAATTTAGTCGGGCAAATAACGCAAAACGGAGAAGTGATACTGCAGCAATTCTCAACGCAATAGGAGCATATACGGCAGATAACAAAGGTGTTCTGCCAAGCGGTATTGCAACTACGGTTGCAACAATAACTGATTCACCCAACGGAGCAAATATTTGTGCCTCGCTAGTCCCAAATTATATTCCTGCGCTCCCACCCGATCCATCTCTTAAAACAAATGATATAACTACATGCACAAACTACAATACGGGATATACGGTTGTAAAAGACGCAAATAACAGAGTTACCGTTGCGGCTCCAGATCAAGAAAATGGTGAAGTAATTTCCATAACCCGATAATCACCTCATTGTAGCTAATTTAATTTATAAGCTATAGAAATTTTATTGTGATAACTCTTTTCCCTTCGTAGAAAACTCCAAAAGATTGCAAAATTTATAAACTAGCGATTGTTTGCCTTTCTTTTTTCCTTTATAATAGAGGATCTGTTTATATGGATAAAATAATCATAAAGGGTGCTAGAGAGCACAATCTAAAATCTATAAACGTAGAAATTCCCAAGAATAAACTTGTAGTTTTTACAGGACTTTCCGGTAGCGGGAAATCTTCCTTGGCTTTTGACACTATTTATGCGGAAGGACAGAGAAGATATGTAGAGAGCCTCTCATCTTATGCAAGACAATTCTTGGGCATTATGAAAAAGCCCGACGCCGATTTAATTGAAGGGCTATCTCCTGCGATATCAATTGATCAAAAATCTACTTCTCATAATCCACGATCAACAGTCGGAACAGTCACTGAGATTTATGATTATCTAAGGCTCTTATACGCCCGGATAGGCCATCCGCATTGCCCAAATTGCGGACGAGAAATCGCTCATATGACAAAAGAGCAAATAACAAACGCACTCTTTGATCTTTTAAAAAATCAGAATATTAATATGAAACTTTCGAAGCTTAAAATTTTAATTCTCTCTCCCATTGTTAAAGACAGGAAAGGAGAATATAGGGAGCTTTTTTTGGACCTTAAGAAAAGAGGATATAAAAAGGTAAGAGTTGATAGGGAAATATTTCTACTCGATGAAAATTTTGTCCTAATAAAAACAAACAAGCATACCATAGAGCTTGTTATAGATGGGTTAATTTTAACAAAGGGGAGTGATAAACTGAGAATTTCCGAGGCTGTTGAACAGGGGTTAAAGCTTGGAGGGGGAGAATTGATAGTGTCTGTTATTAAAGATTCAGGATTCTCAATTCCTCAAAAACCAAAAAAAATGGAAGATGAACTATTTTCCGAAAAATTTGCATGCCCCTCTTGCAATATTTCAATTTCAGAAGTTGAACCCCGAATTTTTTCTTTCAACACCCCTCATGGAGCATGTCCGCAATGTAATGGACTAGGAACAATTCTTACGGTAGATAGGGATTTAATATTTAATAACAACTTATCGATTTCAGAGGGCGGCATCTCACCTTTTCCAAATATTTATTATCAAGATACGTGGTTTTCAAGAACATTTATGACTTTCTGCAGAGAAAACAATATTCCACTAACCAAGAGGTTCTTGGGAATTCCGAATGATAAAAAAACCCTCTTAGTTGAAGGTACGGGAGACAGGGAATACGAAGTTATAGGTAAAAATAGATGGGGCAGGGAAACTGTGATACATGAACCATTTAAAGGAATCCTAAATGAAATAAAACAAAGATATCATTCAACAGAGTCCTCGTTTATAAAAACCCAAATAGAAAGATTTATGAGGTACGAAACCTGTCCAACCTGTAAGGGTGACAGGCTTAAAAAAGAAGCGCTTTCGGTAACGATAGGCGAAAAATCTATAGTTGATCTTTCCGACTTATCTATCTCTCTCTGCTTTCAATTTATAAATACTCTTGCTGGTAAAATTTCGTCAAGAGAGAATGAAATAGGAAAAATGATAATTAAGGAAATCGAACAAAGGCTATCGTTTTTACTGGATGTTGGTCTTGACTATTTGACACTGGGCAGGGGAGCACAAACACTAGCAGGTGGAGAAGCGCAGAGAATAAGACTTGCTTCCCAAATCGGGTCAGGATTAACAGGAGTTTTATATGTTTTAGATGAACCTTCTATCGGACTTCACCCAAGAGACAATGGGAAGCTTATTAAAACTCTCAAGAAATTAAGGGACTTAGGTAACACCGTCATTGTAGTTGAACATGACCAAGAGACAATGGAAGAATCCGATTTTATTTTAGACTTTGGACCTGGGGCAGGAGAAAATGGAGGAGAAATAATTGCACAGGGATCAGTTTTGGAAATCAAAAACAATGAAAAATCTTTAACAGGAAAATATCTCTCGAAAAAGAAAAAAATACAAATCTTAGGTAATCAAATGAATAATCCGGCTAGTAAAAACTTGAGAATAATCGGTGCAAGAGAGCATAACTTAAAAAATATTGATGTTACCTTTCCATTGGGCAAATTTGTTGTAGTTACTGGAGTTTCCGGGTCAGGTAAGTCAAGTTTAGTTAATGATATTCTCTACCATGCGCTTATGCAAAGGCAAAATCCTTATCACCGGGAAAAACCTGGAAAGTTTGAAAAACTTGAAGGCTATGAGAATCTAAAACATGTATTTTTAATCGATCAATCCCCGATTGGAAGAACCCCAAGAAGTAACCCCGTAACCTATACAGGTTGTTTTACCTACATAAGAGAGCTATTTGCAAAAACGAAGGAAGCAAAACTTAGAGGATATAAATCTGGTCGATTTTCTTTTAATGTAAAAGGCGGAAGATGTGAAGTTTGCCAAGGCGAAGGGCAAATAAAAATAGAGATGCAATTTCTCCCGGATATTTATGTAAAATGCGAACAATGTGATGGGCTTCAATATAATAAAGAAGCTTTGGAAGTTTTGTTTAACGGCAAAAATATTGCGCAAGTTTTAGCAATGAGCGTTTCAGAAGCTCTTTCTTTTTTTTCCTTTGTGCAGGGTCTTTCGCACAAGCTTCAAACCCTAAACGATGTTGGATTATCCTATATAAGACTTGGTCAATCGGCTCCAACACTATCCGGTGGAGAAGCTCAAAGAGTAAAACTTGCAACAGAGCTTTCTAAAAGAGGTGGCCAATCGCTGTATATATTGGATGAACCAACAACAGGTCTGCACTTTGCGGATTTGGAAAAACTTTTGACGATACTTAAGAAACTTGTTGAGATGGGAAATACAGTCATAGTTATAGAGCATAACTTGGATATTATAAAAAATGCGGATTATGTTATAGATTTAGGACCTGAGGGAGGAGAAAAGGGAGGAGAAATTATTGCATTTGGTATGCCCTTGGAAATATCTAAGAATCCGAAATCCTATACGGGAGAATTTTTGAAGAAAATATTGTAAACAAATAAAAAATGAATATATACTGGATTTAATGAAGAAAATTATTTCCCTCCTTGCTATTTTTTTTCTATTTATCCTATTTTTTGTTTCTAAAACCTATTCGGCTTCAAATTTCTCTACAGATTACGATATAAAATACATGATTTTTGAAAACAAAAATACACATGTTGAAATAAATGTCACCCTGATAAATCAAACTTCGACATTTTATGCATCATCTTACAAAATTCATGTGGGATTTTCGGATATTCAAAATGCTAAGGCGTTTGATCCTGATGGAAATATTTTAGGAAATATCACAAAAGATAATGAAGGAGAATCTATAGAAGTTAATTTTAATAAAAGAGTCACGGGTATGGGAAATAAACTTAATTTTAATATATCTTTTGACACTAGGCAGGTAGCACAAAAATTAGGAAACATTTGGGAGGTAAATATTCCCGGCTTTTCTGCCCAACCCGACTATTCGTCCTTAAATGTACAAGTTACGCTGCCCCAGAGTTTTGGCAAAGCCTCTTACATCAAGCCCCAGATTGAAAATCTATCACAAAAAGATAACACATATACTTTTACCAAGGACGAGTTAGGAAAATCAGGGATTTCTATGGCTTTTGGAGATAGTCAAATCTATAAATTTAATCTTAAATACCATCTACAAAATAAGAATTTATTTCCTGTAAGAACAGAAATAGCTTTGCCTGCAAATACTAACTATCAGGACGTGCAAATAGAAAATATTGATCCAAGACCATCAAATGTGAGAGTGGATAATGATGGAAACTGGCTGGCTGAATATTCGCTATCTCCCGGTCAGAAAATAGACGTAAATGCTAGGGGTAAAATAAAAATATCTCTTTCTCCAAAAAAAGAGCCTGAAACAAAACAGAAGTTATCAGATTATTTAAAAGAAAAAAACTATTGGCAGGTTTCAGATGAGAAAATTAAAACTCTTGCAAAGTCTCTTAAGACACCCAAGGCTATATATGACTATTCAGTTAGTCATCTTAAGTATGACTACTCAAGAGTTACTTCGAACAAACCAAGAGTTGGGGCTTTAAACTTGATAGAAGATCCTTCTTCTGCTGTGTGCCTTGAATTTACAGATCTTTTTGTAACATTGGCGCGGGCCGCAGGAATACCGGCGCGGGAGATAGACGGATACGCTTATACACAAAATTCCAAAGAGAGACCTCTTTCTTTAGTTAAAGATGTTTTGCATGCGTGGCCAGAATATTATGATAAAGATCTACAAACATGGGTTATGATTGACCCTACTTGGGCAAATACAACAGAGGGTATTGACTTCTTTCATGTTTTAGATTTTGACCACATAGCTTTTGTGATTAAGGGTGACAATAGCGACTATCCAATTCCAGCCGGAGGATATAAACTCCCGGGCAATGAAGGCGAAAAAGATGTTGATATCAATTTTGCAAACTACTTTACCGAAGTACCTCCGCTGCTGCAAATTGAACAAAACCTCCCCAATAGTCTATTCTCCGGTCTTCCCTCTGGAGGATCTCTTATTGTTAGAAATACTGGAAAAACATTATCCCCTATGCAAAATGTAATTATTTACACATCTACTCTTTCCCCTTATTATCAAAAATTAAATCTTAACGAAATTCCGCCTTACGGCAATACAATTCTTCCAATTTCATTTTATAAAACTCCGTTTTTGACAAACAAAGAAGATCTAATTAAAATATCGATTGGAGGAAATATACTTTTTCATAAAGTTAAAATTGTCCCAATCTTTTTGAGCAAGTGGATTCTTCTAGGAGGTGTTGTAATTGTTGCAGGAATATTCATCATATCGATTGTTGCCTTCAAACCCTGGAATCTATCTATTTTTAGACCAAAAGGGTAAAATTTTATATGTAGGGAAAGCAAAGAATTTGAAAAAAAGAGTCGCAAGTTATTTTATTAATAACTCCTCGCTTCTTGAAAAAACAAAAATTCTTATATCCAAGACATCAAGGATTAAAACAATCAACTCCCATTCCGAGATAGAAGCCCTACTTCTTGAAGCCAATTATATTAAAAAATATAAACCTGTATTTAATTCAAGACTCACCGACGGAAAAGCTTACCCGCTAATTAAAATAACTGTAAAAGATACATACCCAAAAATTCTTACGGCAAGAAGAATAGAAGATGAGAAAAACAACCTATACTTTGGCCCTTATCCTAATGCCGGAGCAATGAAAGTGGTTCTAAAAATAATAAGGAAAATATTTCCGTACCAATCTGTTAAAAATCATCAAAAAAATATTTGCCTGTACTACCATTTGGGACTATGCCCGTGCCCAGTACTTTTTGACTCACCCGAGCTTAAGAAGGAGTATGGGAAAAATATAAAAAGAATTATCACTTTTTTAAGAGGCGACACTAAAAAAGTGTTAAAAGATTTAGAAAAAGAAAGAAATGCTTTAAGTAAAACTCAGGAGTATGAAAAAGCAAATGCTCTTCAGAAAAAAATCAACTCTATTCTAATTGTTACAAGTCCTTCCTACCCTTCTTTTGATTTTCAAATTAACCCAAATTTAAAAGCAGATATAAATAACGAAGGACTTTTGGCCTTGAAGAGAGTACTTGAAGGCACAGAGTCTCAGGTTTTCTCTCTTGAAAGAATTGAAGCTTTTGACATATCAAATATTTCGGGAAAATTTGCAGTTGGGTCTATGGTAGTTTTTGCTGATGGGGAAAAGGAAGTATCTCTTTATAGAAGATTTAAAATAAGATTTACAAAAGAAAAACCAAATGACTTTGCGATGATTGCAGAAGTTGTCTTACGCAGATTAAACCATAGGGAATGGCCATTTGCGGATTTAATAATAATAGATGGAGGAAAAGGGCAAGTGTCTTCAATCCTCAAAATTTTAAAAAACAAAAATCTTAAAATAGCAATAATCGGAATAGCCAAGAGAGAGGAAACAATAGTAACGTCGGATTTTAAAGAAATCAAATTGCCAAAAAACTCCAAAGCTTTGCATTTAGTTATGAGGGCAAGGGATGAAGCGCATAGATTTGCCGTTACCTATCATCGAAAACTCCGCTCAAGATCGATTGCCAGCTAAATTCTTGAAATTTCGTATGTGTAGGGAAGATATAGGAATGATGCCGGAGGATCGTCCAGAATATATTTCTCAAAATCAGAATAGATTTTCTTTCGCTCATTTATATCCGAAGTTTTTCTTCCATCTTCTAAAAGCTTATCTATTCTTAAGTTTTTATATCCAGAAATATTGTTATTTTGCCCCGAGTGCCATAAGACATACTGATCAGGATCTTTAGCAAGATTAATGTCCCCTAAGAACATCTGAAAATTAGAAGGAATTGTTTCTACAACTTCTACTTTTGTATCTATACCTATTTTCTTAAAGCTGCCTACGAGTATTTTTGCTATTTCTTTATACTGAGACAATGTTTTTATAACAAACTTTAAATTCGAAGATCCAGTTGCGTTATTCGAAGTAGCGAGAAGATTTTTAGCATGTTCTATATCTTGAAGATGTATATTTGTTCCTTGATCTGCCCAAGATCTAGGAGAGAACGGGCTTGGATTTCTTTCTCCATTCGGGAAAACGTCGGGTATAGCATAGACTAAGGCTTCTCTAACTTTTTTCTCAGACAAAACTCTATCTTGAGTGTTATAAAAAAGCGTTATTAATTGCTGATCGTTTAAAACTCTATTTGTAGTTACGGATTTAAAAGAACTTAATGTTGTTTTTTTAAAGGTACCATCACGTATACCAATAATTCTTGAAACTTCTCCCATAACAAATGCGGTTTTTACCGCATCCTCTGTTGGAAAAAATTGATATTTAGCAACTCTTTTCTCTATCCCATTAGAAACTAAATCTATGGATGTTACAAAATTACCATTAAGTTTTATAGATTTAATGCTGTATTCTCCTAGCCCAACAAAGCCTTTTTTGAAGATCGGCCGAGAAACTGTAACTAGAAAAGGCGAATACGCATCTTTTAATTTAAATTTTATCGTGTAATCGTCCGGTCTTGTAATTGAAGCGTCTGAGAAATTGTAAGTTACGTTTTTAGAAGTGAGATGCGTGCCGTCCGGAAAATATATGCCTCTTCTTAGAAAAAACGTATACTCTCTACCATTGCCTCCGATTTTCCATGACGCCGCAATAGCGGGTTTAACTGTACCATCCAAAGAAACCGACGTTAATCCTCTCGATACCATATTTAGGATTGGCGAAGGTAAATCATTGATCGTAAATGTACCCGTCATACCAATCGTCTCTCTTTGTATGAATGGAAAAGCAGACGGAATGACTTGAGTTATAATTCTTAAGGCAAAAAATACCAAAAGCCCAAAAACAAAGAACATCAATATTGAACGGCCCCATTTCTTTAAATAGGCTTTAATAAGCCAGAATATCAGACGGCGTCTAAATACAATCATAAATTCAAATTATTTTATCGGGGGACGAAAAGTAGAGATATTAATCCAAATAATCCTGCAAGTATTACGGTTACCCATATTAAAATTTTTTCTATGCTCTGTTTGCTTCTGTAAAATTCTCCTCCTCCGCCTCCAAAGGTTTTAGAAAGACCTGAGCCTTGCATTTGGAGAAGAATAGCTCCGATTAGAAAAACAGGAACTAAAATTTGAAGAGCTATTATGAAAATCATATCTTAAGATTATATATTTTCTGCTATAGCCTTTGCAAGCTTTACCGAGTCGTGATATAAGGGAAACTCCTCGTTTACCAAATCTCCCTGTACAATTTTAAAAGGTAGTTTAGTTTGTCCGTTTTGAATCGGTACATATTTATACTGATATTTCCATCTTTGAGGAATTTTCGGATTTTGGTTATTATTTAGAAAAAAAACGTCAAAAAGCGTAGCGCCGCAATGTTTTTTTATTGCTTTAACAAAATCATCTATTGTGTATTTTGGTGTTTCAAATGGTTTATTTGCAACGTTAACAACAAAAAATTTTTCAGCCTTAGACTCTTTTATTGCCGAAAGTATGTTTGGCACCATAATTACAGGAAGAATGGTTGTATAAAGATCGCCCGGACCCGCAATAATCACGTCGGAATTTTTAATAGCATCTATGACTTTCTTGTCAACCTGTGGGTCTTTTGGTCTTATGAATAATTTTTCAATCTGACCTTTGAATTTTCCCAAATCGATATTTTCCTCTCGAGTTACAATATGTCCCGTTGAAGTTTTCGCCCAAATAGAAATTGGAGTCATTGTCGATGGGTAAATCTTACCCTTGGTTTTGAATATTTTTTGAAGCTCAGTAAGCCCTTTGTTGAAATCATTTTTTATATAACTTAGGGCAAGAAGCATCAAGTTTCCGAGTTTTTGCCCTGGGAGCATATTGTCAGGACCGTATCTTTGCCCTCTAAATCTAAATTTAAGAAGATCAACTAGTATCGGGTCTGCATCGGATAATGCAATAATGCAGTTTATAATATCTCCTGCTGGAAATGTCTTATAATATCTCCTAAGCCTTCCTGCCGATCCGCCATCATCTGCCATGGAAACTACAACACTTATGTCTAAAAAGTATTCTTTAATCCCTCTTAGCAAATTTGCCGTACCGACTCCGCCCCCAAGGCAGACTATTTTTTTATCAGCCATGTTAGGAAGGTGATTATAGCAGATAATGCAATCCCAGACACTATAAAGGCGGAGAATTGATTTAAATCTGTCCGTGGAATCATAAAACCTGAATAAGAAACTCCCTGAAAGATAAAAGAAGAGATTTTAATTTTTGGAACAAAAACTGTAAGAAGGTAAAGTATGATGACATTAGTAAAAAAGGAGAAAGTCCCTAAAGTTACTATATTTAAAGGCAACGTAAGTATATTTAATATTGGTTTTATAAGCAAAAACATAAGAGAAAGAGCTATTCCACCCAAAAGATAAGTCTCTACCCCGCCTGTTATTTTTACACCCGACAAGGTTTGAGTCAGAGCCAACAAAGAAAAAGAATAAAAAACTAAATTTCTTATAACACTTCTCATAATCTATATCTATAATATTAAAATTGTATAATAAACTTATGAAAAAACCAAGTTTCAGGGAGGAAAAAAAGATTTGGAAAAAAGGCTACGAATTCGTAATAGGAGTAGATGAAGTAGGAAGAGGAAGCTTTGCAGGCCCGGTTGTAGCAGGAGCAGTTATGTTTAAAAGAAAGTCTAAATTTTTAAACGGGCTACTTTTAGAGATAGATGATTCAAAGCTGGTGAGCGCAAAAAAAAGAGTCGTTTTGGAAAAAGAGATTAAAAAGGAAGCTATTTTTTTTGCAATCTCAACTGTCGGAGTCTCAACAATCAATAAGATTCGAGTAGGAAAAGCAACTCAAATGGCAATAAGAAAAGTAATTAAAACAATGCTATGGAGAATTATGGAAGTCAAAAAAAGCAAGCCGCATATTTTTGTCTTGGTAGACGGATTCCATATTAAATATATTCGGGGAATTGGACTAATAAACCAAAAGGCAATTATAAAAGGGGACAGAAAGAGTATTTCAATTGCCGCCGCATCTATAATTGCTAAGGTTTATAGAGACCGGCTAATGAGAAAACTTAACCGGAAATATCCTTGTTACGGTTTTTCAAAAAATAAAGGTTACGGAACCAAATTCCACCAACAGGCACTTAAAAAATATGGATTAACAGAAATTCATCGAACATCCTTTAATTTAAAGAAATTTCTGAATCCCTAGTGTGGTTTACATACTTCTGTATGTCAATTAAGATAATATGATAAAATAAATTAATACGATCATGAGAATTTTATTTGCAGTTTGGGAACTTGATCCCTTTTTCAAAGTAGGAGGTTTGGGCGATGTAGCCAGATCATTTCCCGGAGCTTTAAAAGAAAAAGAGGTAGATATCAGAATAGTCCTGCCGTATTATAAGGTTCTGAAACTAGGTAGACAGAGAAGAGTCGGGATAGGTAAGATCAATTGTTTTTACGATAATAAAAACGAAAATGTAGAGATTTATAAAGTTGACCACCCGATAAGTAAAATACCAGTTTATCTTATAAAAAATAAAAAATATCTGGATATAGCTAAATTTCCGGATACTTTCGCTTTCTTCTGTTTGGCAACTGCAGAAATTATGAAAAGCAATATTCTCTCCTGGACTCCTGATATAATTCACTGTAACGATGTCCATACAAGTTTAATTCCGCTCCTTTTAAAAGAAAAGAAAGTTTACATCAAGACACTTTTAACTATCCATAATCTTTCTTATCAGGGAAAAACAAGTATTGAAGTACTGGATAAATTAAAAATAGAAGCTTCCAGGTGTGCGGTTTTGCACTGGGAAATAAAATCAAGAAAGGTGAGTTTTTTGATGGAGGGTATAATACACGCAGATGCAATAACCACAGTTTCCCCAACATATGCCAAAGAAATTTTGACAGAAGAGTACGGATGCGGTTTGGAAGATGTACTCCGGGGGAGAGAGGGCAGGATCTTTGGCATACTCAATGGAATCGATAATAATTGGCACCATATGATGGCCAATAGGATGGTCAAATATCCATACTTATTGACAAAGGAAAACATTGAAAGAAATAATGGATTGAAAGTTTACCCATGGGAGGAGGGAAAAAAGTTAAATAAACTATATTTGCAAAAAAAACTTGGATTAAAAGTAGACCAGTCAATACCTCTGGTTTCTTTTATTGGCAGATTCGATCCATATCAAAAAGGAGTCGATATTATCCACAAGATGATGCTTAGAAAAAATTTAGACAAATGTGATTTTGTTATTTTAGGCAGCGGCGATCCACATTGGGAAGAAAGGTTTCAATGGCTTGCTAAATTTTATCCCAAAAATATCTCCTGCAATTTCATTTTTGACGAAGTTTTGGCTCATCAGATCTATGCCGGATCAGATTTTATCCTTATCCCTTCCAAATTTGAACCATGCGGTTTGGTACAGATGGTTGCCATGTTTTTTGGGACGATACCAATTGCTCATGCAACCGGTGGCCTTCGTGATTCTATAAAAGACGGTGAAACCGGTTATCTTTTTAATAAGTACTCATCAACATCCTTAGAACATTCTTTAAATAAAGCTATTGGAATTTGGTTACAAGATAAAGGGAAATACAAAACAATGGTAGAGAACGCTATTAAAATGGATTTTTCCTGGGACAAAAGTGCTCGCGAATATTTAAATCTTTACCAAAGACTAATAGACGGAGAACTATAAGGAGTACCAAGAAATCGGCAGATCGCTACGTCTAGGTCCACACTTACTTAATCTTGCAAACGTCTTACTTAATATAAAATTACAACCCCTTATTGCAATTCCACCTGCTTTACCATCTCGGAGCAAGTATTGAGCTGACTCTGGTTGACCATGTGGGAACTTTTTATAGCCTTTATATTTAGCCAATTTGACAACTTCTTTTTCGTGATTTATAATCCTGCGAGATGGTAACTGAAAGAAAAACACAAGAGCCTGGTATTGTAGAAATTCCTTATCCTGAATTTGAAAGCGATCGGATAGATGATCTACTTCTGGTCTGGGAAGGTAGCTCTCAAGACATGGTCGCTGGTTTGCAAAGTAATTTTCGCTACCCGCGAGATGGACACATGCTCTTAGATTTGGCTTTCCTGCCTTACCAAAATGATATTTGGCTTAAAGAATTTACAGTTCTACCAGAACCAAGACAGATTTTGGACCAAGATCATTACTATCTTGGTAAAATCTCCTCAGTAGTAATTTATGAAGATGAAGGAAAAGTCACTTTTTTTTCCAAAGATAAAAGAAGTTGGTTGGAAATATCCAACAAGGGAAGAACGCTTGTCCTGCAACAACACCAAAACAGAACAGACAAGACTGTAAGAGTAAATCTTCCCTAATTTCATAGTTCATCTCATTTGATATAATTGCCCCATGATTTCGCCAAGAGAGCAGGATTTGAATAAACCTGTAATAATGCCAGCTTCTTCACAAGGAGAACAAAGTAGATCTATTGAGGCACTTTTTCCTCCAGGAGTATTACCAACTAGAAGATTTGTTGTTGAATTGCCAGGCTATCAAATGAAGACCCGAGAATCGAGGTTTCAAGGAAGAGGATATCAGAGACACTGGGCTACATATCCTAATTGGGTAGGGATAGCGAATATAGAAGGAAGAAATGTCAAAACTGAAATTAGATCTTACTGGGCTAAAACTAAATTTACTTTTATTACTGAGGAGTCTGATCGCAGATCTGAGGAGTGGGTCTTAGAAGAAGAAGGCGGAAGAGGATATTCTTTACAGTTATATAGCAAGGGTGTGGATACCGATGCGATTGTAAATTCATTTTTTCAAGGACCAGATTTCCTTGGAGTGGTCCCATACAAGGAACAAAAGCAAGTGAGCTATCGTTGGGACTTCCCAAAGCCTGATCACATATTCCCTATTATCACAGTGGATGAAGTTGATCTGACAAAAGTAGATGGAAATTCTCAAAAAGCATTAGATATGATGGGAAAATTTAAACAAGTTTTATTGCAATCGGAATTAGACCCATTCTTTGCTAAATATGGAGAATGTCAAACTTAGAATTAAATCCTCAAGCAATCAGATTGCAAAAGCGTATAAGAACAGGATCATAGCAAGATATCATGAAAAACTCGTAGCTGTGGGCATTAGACGACATTAGAACCGTTTTGTATGTGTGATTTGTGCTAGAGGAGAGTGGGAACTTTTTAAAAATGAGGAGTAAAATAAACGGATTCAAAAATGAGAGTGCTAAAACAAAAATGGTCTGAATCGAAGCCAGTGATTTTTATTGTCCCAAACTTTTGAATATATATTTGACCAATTCTCCTGTCTAGAGCGTATCCTCTGACATCAGGATTTTCTACCTCAACTAGATTAAAATTCCTAGGCTGAATTGAATCTTTCTCAGTCATGGAAAGTATAGTACTCTATAGATATTTTAAAAGTCAAGATAGGGGACTGGAGGGTATTCGGATCTACTGCGTTAATCTATAGAATGATTTTAATCCACCATTAATATATAATTATGTCGTCGCACACTGTGAGCACCAAATATGTCTATAGAGAAAAGTGGAAGTATCATGTATCTAAGAAGATCAAATATCAATACCTTTGGTTCTGCAGAAAATCCTCGAAAAAAAGGTACCAGAAATGAAAGACGAGCCTTCTTACTTTTTCAAGAACTTGCGACAGAGGGAATATTTATAAAAGTCAAGCGAGCTTCCAAAAAACAAAATCGGGGAAGTTTTGATATTTTCGGCATTGTGGGCTTAGTGGAAGAAGATCAGATATCCCAAGAAGTTAACATACCATTTCAGATAAAAAGTAGTGTAGCGCAAGCTAAAGAGTCTGAAGTTAGGAGTGCAAATAATCCTAGAAAACAAGAAATTATGGTTGTCGTAGTTAACGATTTCAGATCGGATGAAGATGTTAAAGGATATGTCAAAAGGGCAGTTGGAAGATTTCTTACAAAAGCGGAAAAGGAGCTTCCAACCCGAGTACAAACCTAGCAAAGCTGGGGGGTCATTGTTACTCAGACTCGATAAGATGATTTACAAACTTTTTATAGGGCTTAGTTACGCAAGAATTGATGGATTAAGAATATTATTTGAGAGCTTCTTGGTATATATTGTGGCTAATGAATAACTCTTTAGCTCGTGGTACTTTTAACAAAAAATCAGGAACTTGATCAGCAGTAATGGGCGGTTTTCCTCCATACAGAATCTTATTTGTATGAGTTTGAAATGTAACAGGGCACTCACAATAAAATTTCCCCGGAAGCTGAAGTAGTTCATTTCGATCAGGATGGTCTGGTTGGAGTTTGGTAGCCGCTTCTAATGACAACTCACCTAAACGTTCACAACTCATACTATTGGTCATTAATACTATATTAAGACTTATAATGTCAAGTTTGTGGTAAATAGAAGCTAATTCGTAGCTGGCTCTACTCAATGTATTTAGAACCACTGACTGGACAAAAGTATATGAACCAATCGATTTGACCTCAAAAATTATAAAGCAAATCCTCGAAAGAGAGCAAGGAACTGAGAGTTATTTAACCTCTTACTGTTAATAACAATCTACTCAGATTACTTATTTTGTATAAGATCTTCGAGAAATCTTAATACAATTGGGAGATAAGGAATTTTACTTAGCCATGAAAAACCAACAATTCCAACAAAACCAACAAAATAAAAATCCATACGAGGAATTAGATAAGCTTGGAAAACAAATAGTGGATTTAAAGCTTTCAGGATTACGATATGAACATATCGTTGCGTACTTAACAAAGCTTGGTGAGAAACGGGAGAACCAGAGTGTCCGAGAGTGGTTTATAGAAGGTGGTAAATACTACGAAGCATATATTTATATGAAAGACAAAAAGAAAGAAGATGTCAAGCCGGAATTTGAAGAACTGAATGATCATATTAAGGAAGGGGCAATTGACGCTATGTATGTTGTCCGGCAACAAGTCAAAAAGGGAAATCTTAAGGCAGCAATGTATTTACTCAAACTCGCAGGTTTTGAAGTAGAACAAGTGAAAAACATGAATGATGATTCAGAAGGGATTAAATTATTAAAGGAGATTTTAGAAAGGAATGAAAGACCTAATCGACCTAACCAAACTCTTCAAAGTTAACGGCAATGATTTAGTATTAACGCCGTCGCAGCAACAGATTTTTAATCTGATAGCTACGAATGAGTTTCCAAGAAATCAAGTTATTGCTCCAACGCAATACGGTAAATCCTTAACCGTAGCTGTTTCTGTTTTAATCAGATCAGTTGCAAAAGGAGAAAAGTTCATAGTGCTTGCGCCTTCAGAAAAGAAAGCTTCTATTATCATGGGGTATATTATTGACCATTGTTTTGATTCTGATTTATTTACCGATCAACTTGAGCTAGATCAAAGTACAAGTTTAGACAGGTTGAAAAGAGAGCGCTCACGAACACATTTAACATTCAAAAGTGGTGGAGGCGTAATGATTCTTTCGCTGGATGCACGTAACGGGAAAAGAAGTATTGAGGCAGCGATGGGTTTTGGAGGTAATCGCATTATTTTAGATGAAGCATCTCTGATTGATGACGCGCTCTATGCTACCGTCAAACGAATGCTTGGAGGTTATGCTTACAAAGATACGTTTCTTCTTGAAATAGGTAATCCATTTTACAGGAATCACTTTTATAGAACATGGAATACCGAGCGTTACAATAAATTGTTCATTGATTACAACATCGGTCTTGCTGAAGAACGCTATAGTGAAGAGTTTATCGAAGAGATGCGGGATGAAGCGTTCTTTAGTGTTTTTTATGAATGTAAGTTCCCAGATGAAGACGCAGTTGATGAATTTGGCTATAGGCAGCTTATTACGACTGAGGAAATTATGGATAAGTATATTGACACGTTGCACGCAACACACGAGCCCATGAAACTTGGTGTCGATATTGGCGGTGGGGGCGACTATAACACATTTGTGATTAGGCAGGGTAACCAGACTTGGATTGAGACGCGAAACCGAAGCAATGATACTATGACAAATGTTAATGAAGTAATCAGAATAATCAGTGATTATACTGTGCCCATAAACAAAGGAACGCATGTAGAAAAGAAACGACTGCTTATACCACAAGAAGTGTTTCTTGATGATATTGGAATAGGAAGGGGCGTTACTGATCGATTAATTGAAATGGGATATGCAGTTAATGGTATTTCGGTTGGCGGCAAAGCAAAAGAATCAGATAAATATACAAATATCAAAGCGGAGAATTTTTGGCATGCTGCTCAGTGGATAAAGCAGTCAAAGAATAAAATCCTTCGTGATGACAAATGGCAACAAATGACTTGGATTAAATATAAAGTCTCAACTGATAAGGTGTTAAAGATTGAGCCAAAGGAAGAATTAAAAAGACGAACCAGCAAATCTCCTGACTTTGCTGAAGCTTTTATGCTTACCTTTTCAACTCCGCCACCTGAGCCGAATATTCGTTTGCTTTAATAGCGAATAGTTGAAATTGAATAGTAAAAAGCTTATATTTTAAAGAGTTCGGTAAAGAGGAGGACTATATGGCAAAAGGTGATGACTTAGCATATCTGAGGTTCTTGGATAAAACATCCCAGAGAAAGATAGAATTAACTGATGAGGAAATCCAGGAATTTAAACAAATAGTCAAAAAAGTGAAGGATATTGACTTAACAGATGAAGAAGCAGAAGACCAAGCAATAAGAATGATTAAATTAGCCTATCTGGTAAGAGAGAAACAAGAACTTGAAGAAAGTAGAGAAGAGAAATAACTATACTTAAAATATCGGCACTATATCAGTACTTTATGAGTATACATAGCTTCAATCGACTATTAATCGCCTACTTTTCGACTCATTTACCACTTGACATATAGGTAGTATATGGGTATAATATGGGCACTATGTTTACCCCTTACTTTACAATCACTCCTAAAATAACCCGTGATATAGAAGCAATTGGCGCTGTATTTGGCTACTTTAGAGCCGTTCATCTTCCAGAAGGCTATCGAAAAGAACTTATTACAAAAGTTACTGCCGAAACAGTCCACGCCTCAACTGCAATCGAAGGAAATACCCTAACAGAAAAACAGGTTGAGGACGTACTAAGTGGCAAGAAGATACACGCTGAGGATCAAGATATTAAAGAAATCATCAACTATAATAACGCACTTGAATATATTGAAAGAATTGCAAAAGAGGAAACGGAACAAATTATAACCGAAAAACTTATAAAAGAGATCAACACGCTTATTCTTAAAAAGATCAGAGATGATATTGCTGGTAAATATCGAACCGGACAGGTAATTGTTGGTGATTATTTACCACCTGAACATTTCAAAGTAGCTCCTCTTATGGAAGAATTTATAGGCTGGCTAAGAAATCCTCAACCTTCTAATCTTTCACCAATTCTTTATACCGGCATAGCTCATTATCAGTTTGTAGCTATTCATCCTTTTGGAGATGGGAATGGAAGAACGACACGAATATTAACAACCCTTATGCTTATTCAAAATGGATATGATATGACAAGCTTCTTTGCACTTGAAAGTTTTTACAATAGAAATAGAAAAGCTTACTATGAAGCACTTAATTCTGCAGATAAATATAGAGTTCAAGGAGAGCCTGATTTAACTAAATGGCTTGAGTATTATGTTAATGGAATGCTTATTGAAGCAGAACGCGCCAGAGCACGAATAGAAGAACTTCAACAAAAAAGCAAAGTACTTAAAAAGAAAGTTTGGCTAAGTGATGTACAAGTCAAAATGCTTGAATTAACAATTGAAAAGGAAACTGCAAAAACAGCAGACTATTTAGAAATGTCAGGACTCAGTAGAAAAGGCACATATAATGCTATAGAAAAGCTCGTACAGCTCGGTTTGCTAAAAAGATCAGGTGAAAATAAAGGTGCTTACTACACTATTACTGAGAAAGGATTAGAATATGCCAAATAAAAATTCTAAACAAAAGGATAAAGTTATAGATCAAGCAGCAGAACAATTAGCTCGTTTATTTATTGAACAAGCTAAATATAATCGTAGTCAAAAGAGTAATATGCCGAAACTTACAAATTATAATGGTACTTATGGCTATAAAATGAATGATATTAAAAATACACTTAATAAAGAACAATTTATAAAATTTCAACAGTGGATGAATGGACAAACTGTTTTGATTTATGAGGGTGAAGATTTTATACATGAAGTTGATTATCTTCGATTTATAAAAGGACTCCCTGCTTTAGATTGAGATTTATTGATATGCCAGTTATTAACAGTCCTCTTGTTATAGAGGATAACGCTAATAAAAAAGCTAGAGCTAATGAAATATTTGATTCACTCGATATTTCTGAAGCTACCAGAGCTGATTATAAATACAGAATCGGCTTATTTCTCGATTTCGTTTCTCAAAATGGCATTAATCACAATAGCTACTTAGATTTTAAAAGGATTTTGTCACAAAGAACGGATTTTAGTGTAGCTACCAAAAATAAGTATTTGGCAACAGCAAAGATATTCCTTCGTGAACTAAATAGACAAGGATTTTTACCAGTCGATATAACGCAGAATATTAAAACATTCAACCAAAATAAGAAGCATAAGAGAGATGGGTTCAATTATGCAGAAATTAACCGACTGGCAGAAAAACTAAAGTTATTGGAAGCTACTCCTAGAAATACACGCATAAAAGCATTATTTAGTCTTTTGGCATTTCAGGGATTACGACAAATTGAAATCATCCGTCTCGATGTAAAAGATTTGGACTTAGTAAACGCTACTGCTTTTATACAAGGTAAAGGGCAAGATGACAAAGAATTGATCCATCTTCATCCGGAAACTGTAAAAGCGCTCAAACTCTACTTGAAAACAAATAAAATTGCTGACGGAGCGCTATTTAAAAGCTTAGGGAATAGGAAAAGCGATAGAATTACTACCATGACCATAAAACGCGATTTAAGGGCTGTTTTGGAGCCTCTGGGGATCGAGAAAACAACACATGGCTTCAGACACTTCTATATTACAACTCTTCTTCAAAAGCTGGATGTTAGAGATGTACGAAAATTCAGTAGACACAAGAATTTAGAGATGCTAATTGTTTATGATGATGAAATTGATATAAAATATAAAACTACTGAAGTCTTTGAGTGCTTCAATGACTTAAGGGTCACGGCTTAATTATGGATAAACAACAGGCAGCCAATTTACTACAAGAGCAATTAGATCAAATTCCAGCGTTAAGAGATTTATCTCCTGATCACTCAGAATTTCAATTATGGAGAGAAAATGCTTTGACATTAATGCAACAATTCTTTTCAGATCAGCAACGATGGCTTGATGCGTTTAGCGAATGGCCTTATTTACCTCATGTAATTAATCATGAAGATGAGCCTGAATTCACTGAATATGATAAGCAATGTTATTTAAGCGGGCTACAGGGTGGAGAAGTAGCTATAAAAGCAGCCCTCAGTAAGTTGAAAATATTTGGTATAACTCCTCAATCACAACCTCCAACAGGTAAGGAATCAAGTTTTACTGTTCAAGTAATAAATAACTTAACCAATCAACAAACTGTTAGCGTGAATGTTAGTTTTGAACAGATTATTCACACAATTGAGAACACAACCGATAAATCAGAAGAAGAAAAAATCCAGGCAAAGGAAAAAATCAAAGAACTTGAAGAAGAATTAAAACAAGAACACCCAGCTTGGGATAAAATCAGACCAATACTTGTTTGGTTACTGAATTTTGGGCAGAAAGTGTTTATACAAGCATTACCGTACATACTTGCAAAATTTGGTGGAAAAACGCCTTGAATGTAACATAAGTATAATTACGTAACATTGAAACTGACAGATAAAAATATCTATCACAAACTAAATATGTATTTGTCTCGACGTCGAGACAATTAAGACAGTTTTTATCTGTTTTTCCTCCAATTTGTCGTGGCGCCACGACAAATATATGTGACAAGTACCCAATTTTCTTGACGCCGCGAAAATTGATGTATTTTGATCTATTATTTGTATCGGCGCCGACACAATTGATTTGCTTTTATATACAATAACCCATGTCACTACACTGCCAATCCTTAGTACATTAATATTTGTCATGGGTTTACCTTATTGTAAATCCTGGATAGTTCCAGATTAATCCTTTAGGAAATAAAAGGCTTATTAATGTGCGCTTCTGCTTTATATCACAAACCTCATACGCTCTAGGCAGGTCAATTATTATCTTTTCGATATACTCCTTTGTAGCTTCTTTCGTGTACTGTCCTAGTGAAGCTTGATTACCAAAAAGTGCTATATTTTGTAATTGCTCTTCAATTAGGCCAAATTGTTCCTTAAAATCTCCATCAGAATAAACACCAGTCAGGTTCTTTTCTATAAGAGACTGGCGTAAATCCCGAAGCTTACGAATTTGTGACGTTGTTCGTATCTGTTTTTGTTTAATCTTGGCAAATCTTCTCTGAAATACATTCTCAAACAAAGCCAGGTAAAATGCAGTATATTCTTCTGTAATTGGTTTTGTTTTGAGCAGTTCAGTAAAGTATGTATGCATAAGATCTCTTGGTACATTACAATTCTTACATCTACCTCTACAATGATAATAAGCATATTTTTTAAGTCTCCCTTGACTCCAACTTCCTGAAAAAGCAAGTTTACATATAACGCATGTAATAAATCTTCTTAACGGGAAGTCTTCATTGTTTCTATTTCTTAATGAAATATTTATCTTATTTGGATTTCTCCCATCAAGTATTTCCTGTACTTTCAGGTATTGTTCCCGATTTACCATTGAAATATGCTGTGCTTGTACTTCTAATTTGTACGTTTGAGATACAATAACTCCCATATAATACTTGTTTCTAAACATGCGGTAGATGTTTTTAAGAGTGAATTTGTATACCTTACCAGTCTTGCCACTTTTGAGCTTAAAGCTATTTAAGATACCTGCCATTTCTCTAGAGCTTTTTGTTCCTGTAGCCATAATATCCCATGCTTTTTTAATTTGATCAAAACACAAGGTATCTTTTACTACATATCCATTGAGCATTAAATAGCCTGGAGGAGGATTACCATTAGGAAGTCCTGACATAAATCTGGTACGCATTCCATTTCTTGATCTTTCACCTCGAATATCATTCTCAAGTTGTGCAAATCCAGCTAAAATTGTTTCAATTAGTTTTTCAGTTGGCGAATCACCAGTTGGTTCGGCTGTTGAGATTAAAATAACACCAAAGTCATTAAGCTTTCTTCTAATTGCCAAGTAATCTCCTGTTTGCCTCGATAATCTGTCTAACCTGTAAACAATTAAAGCTCCAATTCTCGTTTTATTCTTGCGACAATACTCAAGTAATTTTGCAAGGGTAGGTCTACCGCTGATAGTTTTTGCTGATTTTCCTTCTTCTTTGAATATTTTTTCAATTGCATAACCACGGCGCTCAGCTTCTTTTTTACATATTTCTTCTTGTGTTTTCAATGAAAAGTTATCAAGTTGTTCTTCAGTTGACACTCGCAAATACAATATAGCTCGTTTATGGATACTTCTCATACTGCCTCTCCTAATAATTCTCGTAGTGTTTTACCGCTAAAGATTGACCTCTCATAGTCATCAAGCCATGCTTCAATAAGATACTGCATTTCGACACAAGTGTCTTTGAGCTGATCATTATTCATTTGTTTAGCTATGTTTCCCAAAATTGTTTTTGCCTTTTCAATATCCACCTCTTCCATATGAGATGAAATTTTAGCGAATTTAAAAAAAATTACAATTCTGTAAAACCAAAATGGACATTGATATAATAGGAGTGAGAGAGATAAAAAGCTTTAATTTTCGCGACACCGTGAAACATATGTGCGGTAATCTAAGTGTATGTATTTGTCCCGACGTCGGGACAAATGAGGTGATCTTGCTATGATCATAGGCTCTTTTGTCTCGGTGCCGAGACAATTCAAAAATCCGGTATCTAAGAAATAAGACTGTTTGCTAGAGATGTGTAATTTTCTCGACGCCGAGAAAATTTGGGAGATACAGCAATTTGTTAATCATTTTATAAACTTCAATTGTCACGGCGCCATGACAATTAAGATATTTTAACTTCGAATAAAACAAAGTTTGTCTTGGCGCCAAGACAAACAAAATGGCATGTTTATTGTAATTTCACAAAAAAACCAGGCTGTCTGGACCTGGCAACCCAATGTAGACATGTAAACAGAAGTCATAATTGGCTGTTCCTATTCTTATATATTCAAAGCCGATCGGTAATATACAAAAAAGCACCCATAACGGAATGTTTTCGGACAATGTTATTATATCACGAGATTGTTAAACCCTTTACTTTTAATTCTTCGGTAATTTTGGAATGATCAGGTAAGGATTTAGCTACAAGTTTCCAAAATTTATTTGAGTGATTAAACTCTTTAAGATGACACAATTCATGTATGATAATGTAGTCCCTAATTTTTGGTGTAAGAAAAAGTATTTTATAGTTAAAATTTAGGTTTCTTTTTTTAGAACAACTGCCCCAACGAGTTTTTTGACTCTTAATTGCTACCTTATTAAATTTTAACTGGTAATACATCTGATTTAAGACTTCTAACCTCTCTGTGATTATTGCTAAAGCTTTATCTTTATATAGCTCGTATCCATCACTACCGAATGTTAATTTTTGCTTTTTATTGAGACTTTCGAAGAAATCCAATTTTGAAATAACCCACTGTGATTTAGCTATAACATACCTATCAATTGTATTTGTAGGGAAAGTTTGGGGAACAGTAACGATAAAGTTACCATCGCAATAGACAGCTAATCTCATTCGCTTGGCTCTTTTGCTCCTGCGTACTGAGTAATTGATGACTCGATTGTGCAGGTTGATCTGTCTTTTCATTAAAATTTCTTGGTTACAATATCAACAAGTCTATTTAAGACTTTAGAAAAATCTTCAACTTGAATTTTGTCTTTATAGTCTTTTAGAATAATTTCTTGAATAATTTGTTTTGCTCCTTTTAAAAATTCCTCACGTTTGGATGAATTTTGCCACCCTTCGTCAAGAATAGACTGTAATCTCTTTGAAAGGTCTTTAGATAAAGCTAATAGAATTGTCTGATCTGTTTTTGGTAAAAACTCTTGAGAAATGACAAATAATCCATACTCCTGCAAATTAAGACCTAGTTCTTTCGCCTCGTCTGACTTACTTTTAATATCGTTCATCAGATCGTAATAAAGTTTTATTCTCTCTGAAAGATCAATCTGGTGTTGTTCAAACTCTTTACGGATAGCAGTTAATCTCTCACTAAACTTTTGAAATACAGGATTTGTATCAATGTTTATGGAAATCTCCTGCTTGAGCATTTTTTCAAGATTTAACGCTTTTTCTTCATCATCCATTTTGTCGAGTCGTTCAAGGGTATAAATGTCATTTATTTTCAACTCCCTGAAGTTTTTAGTAATTCCCTCATAGTCAATTTGCTCCTGGATCAATTTTTTAACTTTTTCGCCATACTCTCCGAAGGTTGGAATATCACCACTTCTAAACGCTTGAAAAGCAAAATTTTCTTGTCGGAAATCATTAAGGAAGGCTATATAGACGCTGGTAATCCATTCAAATGTTCGAATATAGTCAGCAAGGAATGGATCAGGTGACAAAACTTCGAATAGTAATTTTATTCTGGAATACTTATCAGTGAAGTATCTTTGCTTCCCTTCGTTATCAATGAAGATTTTTAAACATCGCCTCAAATTTTCAATAGATGGATCTTCTTGGTTGATGCCAGTAAAAATATCTCTTATTTCGCTTAGAACCTCTAAAAATTCCTTTTTTAGGTGAGCAAGATCTATGAGTGCCGAGTCAATAATACTTTCATCGAAATTTAAAGCCTCGTAGAGATTTCTTGTGATTCCGTAGTAATCAATAATTTTTCCACACCCTTTATTAGGATACACACGATTTGTGCGAGCAATAGCTTGTAATAAGTTATGATCCCGCAATGGTTTGTCTAAATACATTGCTTGCTCTATCTGAGCATCGAATCCCGTTAAAAGCATGTCGCAGACTAAAAGTAATTTAAGAGGGGTTTTTGGATCTTTGAACTTATCAATAATCTTTTCTCTTTGAGCCTTGCTGGTGTTGTATTTTCTCAAGCTCCCTGAGTCAGTATTAGGGTCACCGGATGAATATACAACCTCTGTCCATTCGGCTGGAATAAGCTCATCAAATAATTGCTTATATTTAGCTGTTGATTCTCTATCATAGCAGACAACTTGAGCCTTAAAGCCATTCGGCTCAATGTAAAGTCGGTAATGATCTACAATATCTTGAGCAACTGCTCTCATACGCTTATCAAGTTTTATAAGAGCTTCTTTTTTGCCATATCGTCGCATTACTAACTGTTTTTGCTCAGGTGTTAGCTCAGTTGTCATGTCGTCAAACTGCTGATCAATTTTTTCTTCATCAATAAAGAACTTGGAAAGACGAGCCTCATATGTCACAGGTAAGGTTGCACCATCATCAATGGCTTGTTGGATGGAATAGTAGTCAAGATAACGTTCTCCTTCTTCTCCAAAGTTTCTGTGAGTATTAAGAGTCGTTTTATCAATTGGTGTACCTGTAAAGCCGAAGAAAAAGGCTTTTTGCATTGAATCTCTCAGTTTGATTCCAGCAACACCTTCATTTGATCGATGAGCCTCGTCTGAAAGAATAATGACATTTTCATTCGGATTATCAAGATGTAGCGGAAGTTCATTAAACTTCTCGATAGTGGAGATAAAGATTCCTCTTTCGTCATTTGTGATTTTCTTCGCAAGGTCACGCTGGGAGATAACTCTAATTACGTTTTTACCTCCTGCATTGATGAACGAATCGTAAATCTGATTATCCAGATCAATACGATCAACCAGAACAAATACTTTTGGATTTTTGAGAGCTTTGTCAAAGCGTAATTTCCATGCAGTAAAGAACATGGTTAGAGATTTTCCTGATCCTTGCGTATGCCAAATTAAGCCTCGCTTCTTTTCTCCTTCTCGTACTCGTTCAACTATTTTATTGGAAGCACGAAGCTGCTGGTAACGAGCAATCTTTTTTACTCGACCATTTTTTGTTTGTTCAAAGACAATAAAGTTTTTAATTATGTCTAATAATCTTTCTTTCTCAAGTAAGGAGGTTAACGTCATTTCGAGTTGCCCATCGAGCTTTTTCTCAAGTTCTTCATCTCTCCATTGCAAAAAATACTGCTCTGGTGCGTAGGTAGTTGCATAGACAGTTTTTAAGCCGTCTGTCGCAATATTAAAGCAGTTCGGCCAGAACAGCTTCATGGCGACTCTTTCATAGCGTTTAATCTGACCAATAGCGTTTTCGTAACTAACGCTTGTGGATGCGGTGGGGCTTTTGGCTTCAATGTCCACGACGGGAATACCGTTAAGAAAGATCAATACATCTGGCCGTATATTTTCCAGATTTCCCTCAAAGTAAAATTGATTCGTGACTACGAAGTGGTTATTTTCGAGATTATCATAATCAACGATCATGTAATCACGCATTTTGCCCGTTAATGAATCTTTAAGATTAACACCATCTCGCAGGAGCTTCAAAAAGCCTTCATTTGTATCAATTTTCTTTATTTCTCGGATGACACTTTGTACCTCTATGTCGTCTGTGATGTTATTGATCTTTTTTATTGCTTCTGCGAGATAGGGAACAATTAAATATTCGTTTTCCAAGCTCCTCAGGTCTGCAAATTCTTCAGGCGCAATATACTCATAACCCAAGTTTTGGGATAAGAATTTTATAATATGTTTTTCGACTGTATATTGTTCGTTAAATTTCATATTTTCTTTTTAAGATCATTCGAGACTTTTACTAAACGATCAGTATTCTCTTTATCTCCATACTCTCTAATGTCTACTTGTCCTTGATGAGAATTTTCATTAAAAGTGATGTGTGTATGTTTTGGATCATTACTCCCTGCCTCAAACCCAAGTGGGCCTTTTATCACCCAAGTGGTAGGGCTAGCAGTTAATGCAAAAAAGAACACCGCAAGATTGACTACTAATAATAGGTTTCCATCAACAATTTTTAATAAACCGACCATATTTAATATTTGTAGGCTTATAAGCCATACAAGAATTATAAAACTAAATTTAGCTAATCTATTTTTGAGTGTACTTATCATTAAATTCCGAAAATATTTTTTAAGTCGTTCGTTAAATTTCATAATTCTAATTCACTACTTTCTGGCCAATATAACAAGGCTGCTGTTCGTTGCTTTGCCAACATCACACTAACTCTTACGAGATAATTTGGGCAATAACCCATTACGTAGATGCTGTTGTCATAAGGGAAATGCTCCTTAGTATCTCGTGGGAAAATGTCAATTTTCAATACGAGAGAATCTTTATAAGACTGATCCACTGGAGTAATAAAAGTTTCAGTTTTTGGTGATTCTTTACATAGATCTAGTGGTAGAGTGTAAAAGTAAAGTAAGTTAAATGGTTGAGCTACTGGAAACCAGTTCAAACTTCGTTCATATAATATTTCCCCAGGAAAGTGTCTCCTAAAGTGCATCTTTTGACTTTTGGGATGAAGGGAAATATGAAAACCATCGTCAATGCTATATTTTTTCTCGGGAACATGTGAATGGAATTGATTATCTTTGAACCGACTTATACCAAATTCAATTGTTGGTTCAATCGACTTATCACTGTGAAATTTTGAGACAAAAATAAGAGAACCATCTGTCTTAAACTCAATGTTTCCCAAGTCAATCTTTTTTTCACCCCACTTGATAACTAAACGAAACCCTTTTGTATTTTTGAAGTCAATTTTTGTATCCATATTTTTATAGCTTTTCAACATAAACATTTTTCACAAAAGCTCGTTCTTCACCATGGTTTCTAAAACCTACTGCTCCAAAATCGAAATCAATTTGTCTTATCACTTTAAGATCTTTTGTTCTATCTTTTCCGGGGGCAGGGTATGTAACGAGCATTTGTTCTTTTAATTCCCAGCTCCTATCAAAAATCATTTCTTTTTTCTCAAAAATAGTCATTCGGACTCTTCTTTTATCGCAATAAATTTTTGCCTTGTACCACGTGTCCAAGGATAATTCATTTTCAAATGTTAAATTTGCTTGAGGATCATCATGTTGCCATGGTATCCATTCACTATCTAATCGGATGTGAGGATTTATACCCTTTGTAGCAATCTGCATCATTATGTAATTTGATAAATCTCTTGAGCGAACTATAAAGCCGCAGGTACTCCTTGCTATTTTGAAGTCAAACTCAAATAGATAGTCATCCCAATTAATCGTTTTCGGGAAAATATAACCAGAATGAGATTGAGTAATTTCAAAGCATTGTTCGCTGCGAATATAAGCAAAACTACCTCTGCCTACCCAGTCCTTATCTTGATCTGCTTTATCAAGAGGAAGAAAATAAAAGTCCTTGTCTCTAGTTTTTTGATAGATGATAAAGATTAAGGAAGCCGTAAAAATTACGACGCTTATTACAAATATTGCTAGATTATCTCTGAAAAATTGAAACGCAATATAAGCCACAATTATATTAATTAGGAAGGCGAGAAGTTCGTATTTGTGATTTCTGATTAGTGTTTTTAGTTTTCTCATATCAGTTAATTTGTACTTTCTGATTAAAAATATCTTGTAAAATCCCCATTTTTAACTTCCGGTAATATTCGACTTCTTTCTTGTCTGCGTCTAATTTTTTATCAACATCAAATAAAACTTCTACTATTTTTTGTTGCTCCTGATATGAGGGGATAGGTATTTCGATAGAACCAATAATTTGAGTATTTAGATTTAATTGATTTCCACCATGTCCTAAACTCCTTAGGTATTCATACTTTGATTGAAGAAAGTAGTACAAAAATAAATTATTAACTTCAGCATTAACCTCAATGCTGGCAATTGCTTGGTTTGTTGTTGCTTCAACTTTTAAGACTGCACATCTTCCTCTTGTTACACCTTGTCCATACATGGCAATTAAAATTGCGCCAGGTTTTATTAATTTCATTCGGCACTGTTGAACAGCTAGATCCGAAACTGATTCATCAGATTTCAAGATCTCGCTAAAATTTACCTGATTACTTTTTATCCAAGGAATATTTCCGATGTAATAATCTTTATTAGATCTTGACGGGGTAATACCTGTTGAAATTTTTGCAATTTTATCAATTCGATGAATATTCCAGTCATCAGGTATCTCCCCTAATTTTGAGTTCTTGAGTTTTTTGTGTCTAAGTCCTCTTCTTAGTAACTCATTCATTAGGCCACTTTTTAGCATTTCTGTTTTAAAAGCTATCTGATCAGCTTTTTGAATTGCATTATCTAAGGATGATAAAATGTCACTTACCTTGTTTTGTACTTTTAATGGCGGAAAGGGGACTTCAATATTAAAAAAAGTAGCTGTATTGATATTTAATAATCCGTGGTTCCTTGCACCTTCATGAGATAGAGTACGAAGTATATTATTTAAAATTCCTGATTCAAAAAGATAGGAATAAAATTTAACATCAATAATTGATTGATCTTTTGCTCTAAAACAAATATATATTGGAGATACGACACCTGCATTATATTGCTCTAACAGTTTTACTACTCCAATTGGATAACCTTGAGAATAACTTCTATTGTAGGCAAAATCTCCTTTTTTTAACAAGTAGTAGTTACTTAAATTATTGCTTGCAACTCTTTTATTAAAATATGATTCTTGATTAACTAGTCCTTTCACAGCTGAAATAGTAAGTACATTATCATTAAGAATCTTATTTCTATCGTTTATCTTAGTAAACAATTTATCTAGTTTTATTTGGTTCCAGTTATTTGTCATATCCTAATTCTTTTATAGATTCACTTACCTTTTTATTAATGGCAATTCGCTCTTGCTCAAGAATTTCTAATTCATCCCATACAGTCTTTACATCAATAGTTTTTTGTTCATCGTTTGTATTTATATACTTTCTAACATTTAGATTGTACTCATTTTGCTCAATTTCCTTGAAATCAACAACTCGAGCATATTTTTCTACATCCTGAAATTGATCATAAGTTCTGATTATTTTATCTATATCCTGCTTTCGGAGAGTATTTTGATTCTTACCTTCTAAGTATTCTTTTTCTGCATCAACGATAAGTACTTTATTCTTTTTATGGTTAGGTTTATTTAGATTAAAAATCAAAATTGCTGCTGATATTGACGCTCCGTAAAAAAGTTTGGATGGAAGCCCGATAACCGCTTCAACAATATCGTTTTTTAAAATTTGTTCGCGTATTCTACCTTCACTCCCACCTCTAAAAAGCACACCGTGGGGCAAAACAACACCCGCACGACCGTTTGCATTCAATGATTTGAGTATGTGAAGAACAAAAGCATAGTCGGCATTTTTTTCTGGAGGTAGTTCATATCTTTGAGTACGTCCATACTTATCATTTTTGAATGATTCAAATTCCCAGTCTTTTATTGAGTAGGGCGGATTCGCAACTACAATATCAAATGTTTGCAGATTTCCTAGATTGTTGAGAAATTGCGGGTTCGCAAGAGTATCACCACGTCTGATGTCTGAACTATCTAGTCCATGTAAGAACATGTTGATTTTCGCAATAGCAAATGTACTAATATTTATCTCCTGTCCATAAAAGTAGAGTGTCCGTGCTACTTGTTCGTTCGTTTTATCTTTAAGGTAGTTATATGCCTCAAGAAGAAATCCCCCTGATCCCACAGTAGGATCATAGACATGATCTTTTTGATGAGGTTTAACAATTCCTATGATGATTCGCTCTACTTCTCGTGGGGTATAAAATTCTCCACCCTTTTTACCCGCGTCAGCAGCAAATTGCTTAATTAAATACTCGTAAGCGTCACCCAAGAGGTCAGAACTGATATAAGTGCTGCCGAAGTTATATTGCGTGAAGTGATTTACCAGTCGTTGTATTGTTTCGTTAGGGAAGCGGTCTTTATTGGCAAAGTCCAGATCATCGAAGATTTTATCCAACTTGGGGCTATTTACGTTTGTTATTTTGTCAAAAATATCATTGAGTTTCTGTCCTATATTTTCTGAGGTTTGGGTTAAAACTTCCCATCTACAGTCTTTTGGTACTTGGAATCGGTGGTTGTAGTCGGCTCCGGCAAGAGTTTTATCCTTATATTCATCCACGACTTTTTTGTATTCTTCATCCCAAACGTCACTAATTCTTTTATAAAATAAAAGTCCAAAAATGTATTTTTTATAGTCAGAGCTGTCAATTTTACCTCGCAGGATGTCAGCACTTTTCCATAAAAATTGTTCGAGTTGAGCCAGCGTGAGCTTGCTTCCCATTTTGGCAACAATCGTTTCAATATCCTGCTTGCGGTATTTTCGATCTTTGCGTGGACCAACTCTCAAGGGAACTAATGCTCCACTTTTTTCCCAATTACGAAGTGTGTCTGGATGAATTTTAAACAGTTTTGATACTTCGCCAATAGTGAGAAAATCAGGCGTTTCCTCAAGCTTTTTTGTTATTAAATCTGACATATATTTGTCTCAAGTGTTAATAACAGTATATCAATAATCATGAACTTTTACAATAGGAAAGTTTCATAGGTTTTCATAGGTTATTTGCAAAATAGGCTGTTTACTTATTTGATCAAAAAATTGCTCAAAATCAAAAATGTATAAGTTTTTTCTATTTCCTCAATACAATTAACTAGACAACATTTAAACAGGATTTTTAGACAAGAAAGGAAATTGAGAGGAATATGGAGAACGTATATACTACCAAAAATTTAAACATTGCTGCATTCTTATATGCTTCAAATCTGCAGTTAATCCGGACAGAAAGAATTAACAGAGAAGTATTCTTCCATTTCACCCCTAAAGAGAAAGCAGAATCGCTAGTCGAAGGATACTTTGCCGGTTCCGCAGTTATTAACCCTCGCGACCTCTTTGCTCGACTCAAGGACTTAAAGGATCTTATTTTTTCAGGAGGGAAATATGCATAAAAATTATACTACTTTCCCAGGTTTTCCACCTGAACCGGTAACAAATTACTGGCCTTATCCAAAGGCATTAAATGGCTGGTGGCATATTCTAACACCCGGTGAACAAAAAGTGCTCGATTATATCCTGCGCCACACCTGGGGATTTAAAAAAACAGCCGATGGTATTTCACTTTCTCAATTTATTAATGGCATCACCAAAAGAGACGGAACTGTTATTGATAGAGGGACAGGGCTTAAAGATGAAAAGACAATTCGAAAAGCGTTAAAAGGACTTGAGACAAAGTGTTTTATTATCATTGTTCCACAGTTAGGACGGGAAAATCTTTTCCAACTCAAAATTACCCCCTCCCAAGATTTGGTACCCCCTACAGCAAATGGTACTCGACCTCTCCCAAATAATGGTACCAGCTCCTCCTACCAAGCAATGGTACCCACAATAAAAGATATATCAATAAAGGATAACAATACTATTCCTTCGGAAAAAGTTCAAAAAACTTCTTATAAGGAAGAAATAACTTTTCTTATCGGTTACCTCTCACAAAAGCTCGGTGGTATTCGTTTTCCAAACTATGGCAAACAAGCAAGGTATGCAAAATTAATCCTCGATACAGGTTATGGCGTTGAAGACATCAAATGGGCAATTGACGTAATGCTTCAGAATAAATGGTGGCAGGAGAATAGTTTTGACTTGAAAAATGTCGCTGATGAGATCCCCAAGTTAATGACTCGAACTTTTCGAACAGGAGGCACTAAATGAATAACTCATTAGCGTACCAACGATACTTGAGGCAAAAAGAAGCATACCGAAGCAGGGACTTTGAAACAGTCAGAAAACTTGCTCAAGAAGCCAGAGAAGCACTTGAGAGCGATGGATACGTAAAAGCCGAGCCTCTATTTGGCTGGATTGAAAAAGAATGGTTAATAATAGGACTTACTGAGGGTGCAATTGTTAAAAAAGACGATTGTTACTTTCCGGTTGCTACTGAACAAGAACAAGATATTATTGACGGATACAGAGGAAGAACACCAATTGTAAAAGGAAAAAAGAAAACTCTTGATGCCTCAAAATTTTTCAGCTTCATAGAACGATACCAAGAATTCAGAAGAAAAAAAGAGCAGCAGCAGTACATGGCAAACGAGGAAATGCAGAGCTTGGTTGTAAGCGAAGAAAGGTATCAAATATGAAACAGCTTACGAAGCCGGATTTGAAAGAATTCAAAACTGCAGTTTATAAAGATTATGGCATTGTGATACCCGAAGACAAAGTTTTTGATGCAGCATTTGAATTACTTGAGTTTTTTGAAACGCTGATTAAGTTCGATTACGAAAATAAAAATAAAGCTAAAGAAGAACAAAAACAAAAGGAAGAAAAAGGGGAGGTTCTATAACCATACATGAGACTATCTTGACGATTATGGATACATACGACACAATAGAAAACAAAAACGAGATTAAGATGGAAGACTGTATTATTATCAACCGGATTAGTTCCCAACGCCAAGACGAGGGCTATTCATTACCTCAGCAGTCAAAGCTGAATAATGAAGTAGCTCTACGAAGTAATTGTCAGATAATCAAAGAATTCGATATTATTGAATCCGCGAAAAACAGCGAAAAGCGAGATGAGTTTCATGAAGCGATAAACTTTATAAAGAAGCACAGAAATATTCGGCATGTTTTCCTTGAAAAAACAGATCGACTAACCAGAAACCTCTATGATAATGTCCTTGCTTATAACCTCGTGTATAATCACAATATAACGTTTCATTTCTCAAGAGATAATCAAATATTAAGCAAAGAATCAAAATCTCATGAAAAGTTAATGTTTGATATGAAATCCGTGATAGCCAAAAACTATATTGATAATCTTTCTGAAGAGGTAAAGAAAGGACAACGGGGAATGCTAGAGGAAGGCAAATGGCCAGGTGGCGCAAGTCCAACCGGATATAAGAAGGTTGAGAAACTATTGGTTCCTGATTCTCCAAGAGACAAATATATTGCACGAACATTCAAGCTATATGCTTCAGGAGTTCACTCGCTTAAATCTCTTAAAAAAGCACTGGATAAAAATGGCTTTCGTTCAAGAAATGGAAAATTATTAACACTCAGCAATTACTTTATTATTCTCACAAACCCAATTTATTACGGCATGATGAAATGGAACAATAAGCTGTATCTCGGTATTCATGAACCCATCTTGGAAAAGCCTCTTTTTGATAAAGTGCAAGAACTACTTCACCGCACGAAAAATGGCGAGCTGATCCCTATTTACCAAAAACATGATTTTACCTATAGAAACGTAATGGCCTGTGGTGAATGCGGTTGCAAAATAACCGCAGAGGAAAAAAAGAAAACAAATAAAGGGAATGGGTACGTCCATAAATGGATTTACTACCATTGCACTCACTTTAAACCATGTAATCAAACAGGTTGTGTAAGGGAAGAAAAGATTGAAAAGGAAATAATGGAGCTTCTTTCCTCGCTGCATATTGCGCCAAACACAACAGAATGGCTCAAAAAAATGCTGAGAGAAAGCCACAAAGAAGAAGTTACTTTCAGGGAAAATGCTTTTAAAACCCTCAATATCTGTTTAACTCAATTAAATACCAAACTGGATAGCCTTTATGATGATAAGCTCGCGAATAAAATAGATGAAGAATCCTATGAGAGAAAAAGACAACAGTTCATTCTTGAACGAGAAGATATTAAATATCAAATTGCACGACATGAGAAAGCAGACGATTTATATAAAGACTTTGGCTGTTTAGTCTTAGACGTGGCTAATCGAGCTTCGGAAATATATCAGGTTCGAAATTCTGAGGAAAAGAGATACCTTCTCAATTTTGTATTTTCGAACCTAAATTTAATGAATAAAAATCTCAAATTTGGCTTCAAAAGTATCTTTGAATCAATAGTCGAGTATCAAAAATTAGGGTCTGAGCTGGGGAGCTTGGATTCGAACCTAAAACATTTTAGGAATCTAACTGATTAGAAATCGAACTTTTTTAGCTTTGAAAAATTGAAATAACTGAATTAATTAAATATTTTAGCTTCGGGTGAGCCGCCG
>Ga0209515_10001324_pt1 | contig 41959 bp, 38 predicted proteins | sample Subgroupgradi54m_FD_187454 | JGI IMG/M metagenome (GOLD analysis project Ga0209515, IMG submission 187454) | Subsurface groundwater microbial communities from S. Glens Falls, New York, USA - GMW60B uncontaminated upgradient, 5.4 m (SPAdes)... ... | reverse complement strand
AAACCCTAGGGAAAATATTTTTGGCTTAGCTGAGGCTAAACAAAAAATATTTTCCCGTCGGTTTTGTCTCAAATCTGCCATTTTGGATCAAGAAGCGTATATGGCAACAGGCTTATTGTGGGCACGACCAGCGTTGATGGAAACGCATATATGATGGATAAAAAAAGAGCATCCGTTTGCAAGAGTCGTAAGACACTCATGACAAATGGATGCTTGGTAGTTGAGACGGGTGTTGGCTAGTGCTGGATTTCTCCATCGCAGTCGAGGGCTCCGCTAGAGCGACGTCGGCAGCACTGGCTATCGTGATAGGTGTACCGTTCGTCGACGCAATGAGGGTGAGTAGCCAGCTGAACGGGGTACGGGCGAACGTGTGGACCGTTACGATTGATCCCCACGATCACCTGTGGAACAGCATGTGGGATTGGTGGGCTCAGCGCAACAGGGATCGCGACGAGTGGTGAGCTGGTTGGCGGTGGAATGATCGGCGTTGGAACTACGCTCGGAGGTGCTGGCATTCGGTGATGCGCCACCACGATCAACGTTGGTGTGGTGGGTTTGTGCCAAACAAGGACGAGGACGGCCCCTGCAAGCGTTAGGAGGGCGCTTGTGATCACGGTGCCAATCGCGAGAAGAGGGGGCTTTCGTTGGCGTTTTTTGCCTTTGCCCACATTCGTGACCACCGGACCCATGTGCGTTTCTAGGGCGCGAGGGGTCGGCGGCTTAGCTTCCTCGAAGAGAGCGATCTCTTGGGTGCCAACCGGCGCAGGTGGAGGAGGAACGGAAGAATCGATCGTAGGCGTGTTTATGGAAACGGGGAGAATCGAAGGACGCCTTGGTTCTTGCACGATCACAATCGTTTGTGCGTATTCCTCGAGTTGTTTCGCGAAGGTCGCCACATCCTTGGTTCGTTTCTCTCGATTCCAGTGCGTCGCTCGAGCGACGATCTTTTCGAGCGCCGGATCAGAGAGAGGGTTCCGTTTGCCTCCTCGAATAGCAAAGGCGACAGCCGCCGGACCATCGGGAGGAAACGCGGGGGTTCCGGAAATCATCTCGTGCAGAATCACCCCGAGAGCATGGACATCCGTTCGATGGTCCATGGGTTTCGCGATTAACTGCTCGAACGACATGTATCCCGGTGTGCCCAGAATGATGCCTGTTCCTGTTCGTTGCCGATTTTCGTCGTGACTTGCCCCTGCCTCCTCGATGAATTTGGCGATGCCAAAGTCGAGAACCTTTACGTGCGGCCCGTTGCGCCGCTGTACGATAAAGATGTTCTCGGGCTTCAGATCCCGGTGGATGATCCCTTTTTTGTGTGCGGCTTGAATAGCCGAACAGGTTTGAAGGAGGATGTCGATGGTCATCGGCACATCGAGTTTTTTCTTCTGGATCAGCTCCAAAAGCTCACATCCCTGCAACTGCTCGTAGCACACGAAGTGCAAACCCGTGGCCTTGTCTTGGCCGCGGTCTGTTACGTCCACGATGTTTTCGTGGGCGATTTCCGCCGCGGCCTGCGCCTCGTTCATCAGACGCTGCACGAGGTCTTCACGCTCGTTGTAGTCCTCGTGCAGCACTTTGATGACGACTGCTTTGCTGCCAAGGCGAGTGTCGATCGCGGCGAACACGGCACCCATGCCGCCTTCTCCGAGCTTTTTGCCAAGCTGATAACGCTCGGCGAAAAGTTGACCCTGCTCGAGGGTTGAAATCCTTCCGTTCATCACGCACCTCCTAAGGTTGCGGATGCATACGAACTATTCGCATGCCCGAGTCTTCTTTGGTTGTATGCAATCAACAAAAACTCGGTCGTACGAAAAAGATCAGCTCTTTTTAGTGTAATCCTAGAGGTTTTAAAAGAAAAGAGAGGGGATGTTGTAGGTGAAAGAGTGTGAAGTCATCTTTCACCTACAACCAAGACGTTTTAAAAGGAGCTTACGAGAGAGATGCCTACGCCTTCAGGAGCGTACCATCCTGTTAGATGTGGTCGGTCAGGATTCGTCCGTCCTGTACGCAGGTACCACACAGTACCGATGATGGCGTCGAGCATTCCTATGCCGATCAATGTTCCACCGAGAGGCACAGTCCAAGAGGCAACATCTGCTGGGGTGGTTGCACCTGCGGCATAGTTTGCACATTGCATAGGACGAGGGGTGAGATCACATCCGCTACGAATAAGGACGAGATCGTCGGTACTTGCTGCAGACCTTGCGGCGAGGCCGATTCCGAGAAAGACGCCTCCTGTGAGAACAAGAGTGCTTCCACTCACGATCATCGCGAGAGGGACGCCTCGGCGAGGTTGAGGAACGGGGACGAATGGCGGAGCAACGACCACCGTGTGACACGCGCCGTTTGTACAGGTGGATCCTGTGTCGCAGTGTTGGTTGCAGGCTCCGCAATGAGCCGTGTCCGTGGTGCGATTGACACAGGATGTGCCACACGCCTCGAGAGGGGCTGTGCAGACGAGTAGTGGAGGCGCGATGGGGATAACGACACGAGGCAGTCGAGCACGAACGCTTTCGATTGTTCGGCGAAGCTGCGCGGGCGTCACTTCTGCGGGCAGACGATCGCTCTGGAGGAGCAACTCATATTGCTCGATCGCTTGTGAGAGTTGTCCTGAGTTCTCAAGACAGTACGCGAGATTAAACGCTGCCTCCGGTGTTGGACAGTGTGTTTGTGCGATACCGGCTTCTGTCGCACAAAGGGTCCAGTCGTGAACTTCGTACGCGTCGAGTGCTGTTTGACGATGTTGCCGAGCGATGGCTGCATCTTCTGTCGAACAAGCTGGTTGTGCAACCTGAGCGCTCGGAGCGACAACGAGGACGGTTGGAGGAACGGGTGGATGACGTCGGCCGTGGCGTGGTTGAGCGTCTGCCGCCTGCCCCACGATCGATCCGATCAAAAACCCGATACCGATCACGATTCTGTGTTTGATGAGCATGGCGAGTGCTCCTTTCTGGTAGGCCATTTGTCACCTGATCCAACCCTACCTGAAGGCAAGGTGGAACGCGATACCTTGGCAGATTTTAGGAGGATTGTCGAGAGGGCCTTACCTGCTATACTTAGCCCATGGCTTACAAACCCGTTGTTTTGATTATCGTAGATGGTTTAGGCGTTGCCCCTCCGGCCGAAGGAAATGCCGTGAACGAAGCGAGTATGCCGGTGTTCCATCGGTTGATTGAGTCTTATCCAGCGATGACGTTGCAGGCATCTGGCTCGGCCGTTGGCCTTGGATGGGGAGAAATGGGGAATTCAGAGGTGGGTCACCTCACCATCGGTGCGGGTCGCGTTTTTTATCAAAGCTTGCCACGTATCAATCTTGCAATCGAAAGTGGGGAGTTCGTAACCAACAAGGCATTCCAAAAAACGATTGAACACGCGAAGCGTCATCAGGGAGCGGTCCATCTCGCCGGTCTCGTCTCTCATGGAGGGGTGCATTCTTCTCAAGAGCATCTGTATGCGTTGCTTGAAATGTGCAAGCGAGCCAATGTGAATCGTGTGTACGTCCATGTTTTTTTAGATGGACGAGACACCCAGTACCGTTCCGGCTTAGGCTTTGTGGACGAATTAGAAGTGAAGATGCAAAATCTTGGCTTAGGCCAAATCGCGAGCGTGTCTGGACGATTTTATGCAATGGATCGTGATAATCGATGGGAACGTACCCAGAAAACGTATGAAGCGATCGCTGGTGGTCGTGGAGATATCTTTGAAAGTGCTCATGCGGCCATCGAAGCATCGTATGCAAATGGGGTATACGACGAGCAATTTGTGCCGACGGTGATCGCGAAAAACGGCCATCCTGTGGGTCTTCTGACGTCTGGAGATGGGGTGATTTTTTTTAATTTTCGTCCCGATCGTATGCGTCAAATGGCGAAGGTTTTTTGTTTGCCAACCTTCACCAAGTTCGAGCGCAACACCTATCTCGCACGAATGTTTTACACCACGATGACCGAATATGAGAAAGACCTGCCTGTTGAAGTGGCCTATCCACCGCACATCATCGATCAGTGTCTTGCGCGTGTCGTCTCCGAGGCTGGTCTCCGTCAATTACACATCGCGGAAACAGAAAAATATGCGCACGTGACCTTTTTTTTGAACGGGATGCGCGAAGAACCGTTTCCGGGTGAGGACCGTGTCATTGTTCCATCGCCACCGGTTTCAAGTTATGATCAAGCCCCCGCGATGTCACTTGGAGAGGTCACGGACCGGATCGTAAAAGAGGTATCACATGGAACATATGATGTGATCATCGCGAATTTTGCGAATCCAGACATGGTTGGTCATACCGGAAATGAACCGGCGACGGTGCAGGCGTGTGAAGCAGTGGACAAAGCATTTGGCCAGATTGTGGATGCGGTGCTGACCGTCGGAGGGGCGGTCGTCATCACCGCGGATCACGGCAATGCCGAAGAAGTGAAGAACTTGGTAACCGGAGAAATGGACAAAGAGCATTCAACGAATCCGGTGCCCTGCGTGATTATTGCGAAGGACTTAGAAGGGATCAAGGCACCGAGCGGAGATGTGGTTGGGGGTGATCTCTCTTTTACACCGCCGGTTGGTATGCTTGCGGATGTGGCGCCTACTGTTTGCAAGCTGCTTGGCATTGCGCCCGGAGGAGAGATGACGGGGCAAGCGTTGGTATAATGGATATGCCAACAAAAACACAAACCGCCGCTCTTCTTCATCTCCTGGAACCGCTGTACCTGGCGAAAGGGATGGTGGATATGGGGGATCCAGAAGATACTCTTATTGCAACGCTTTTATCTGCGCGGACAACGGATAAGCAAGTGCTCAAAGTGTATCCTGGATTGCGTCAACAATTTCCAACGCTCATGGATTTTGCCACGGCGACCGTGGAGGATATCGCGAAAGCAATCTCGTCTATTGGCCTCTATCGCAACAAGGCAAAAGCAATCCAGGCCCTTGCTCGAATGTTGCTCGCCACACATGGCGGCAAGGTGCCACACACCATGGAGGAGCTCGTAGCAATCCCGGGCGTTGGTCGTAAAACAGCGAGCTGCGTGCTTTGGTACGGCTTTGGGATTCCGGCAATGGCCGTTGATACGCACGTGTTTCGTATTACGCATCGTTTGGGTTGGGCTGAAGGCAAGACAGTAGAACGTGTAGAACAAGAGTTGTGCGCACATGTTCCGCGCACACTTTGGGGAACGCTGAATCGTGTCTTCGTCCAGTTTGGTCGTGATGTGTGTAAGCCGATCACGCCTACGTGTTGGCGGTGTCCGGTGAAACATCTGTGTGCGTATAAAAAGAAGACGAAGTCTTATGCCTCTTGAACTCACCATCATGCACAGCGTGCAAACGCTGTTTCTTCACGCGCTGTGGATGACAACGCTTGTGATCATAAGCGCTCGTTGGTGCATCTTCGCGATTCCGCTCTGTGCCCTGGTTGCATGGCGAACGGGTCATGTTTCTCTTCATGCCTTGATGGAGATCACGTGGTCGGCACTTCTTGCGGCGATCATCGCGTTTGGTGCCGAGACGCTCATAGGACGCTTACGACCATTTATGGTAGATCCGACGCTCTACGTGCTGATCCCGCGTCCTTCTACGATGAGCCTTCCTTCTGCCCACGCCTCAATCGCCTATGCGATGGCTCTTGCGCTCTTTGGATGGAGCCGCCCATTTGGTATCTTTGCGCTTGTCGTCGCAGACCTCGTAGTGATGGGCCGCGTCGCAGCAGGTGTGCACTATCCAACGGATGTGTTTGCGGGCCTTCTTGTTGGTGCGCTGGCATGTACGTTTGTACGTTTTGGTCATCGTTGGATACGATGCGCAACATAGCTACCCATCCATGTTTCGTTTTTTTCGCGTTATATGTCTTCTCGCTCTCCTTTTTGGCGCGGGGATGCTCGCTTCACGCCTGTATGCAAGTGTCCTACGTCGTTTGTTTCCTGCTCCGCTCCCACCTGTTCGGATCGAACGAGAGGTCCGTGTCATCGAAGGGTGGACGGTGAACGATGAAGCGGATCAGCTTCGTGCTCTTAAGCCTACTTGGGGAGGATCTGCGAATACACGCCCTTTTGATGTGACGCTGCGTGGATCGTTTTCGTTTCTTCGAGGTATTCCCATCGATCGCTCGCTCGAAGGGTATCTTTTTCCAGACACCTATCGTGTGTGGGAAGATGAGATGCCAAAAGGACTGATCCAAAAACAACTTAGTACGTTCAACGAGCGCGTGTATGAGCGGTTTAAGGATGTGACCCTTCCTGCACCACTTAAAAATATGGATCAAGCGATTATCTTAGCGTCTATCGTGGAAAAAGAGGTCCCTTCCGTTTCCGATCGAAAGATCGTTGCTGGGGTGTTTTTGCGCCGTTTAAAAGAGGGGATGGCCCTGCAAAGCGATGCGACGCTTGGATATATCACTCACTCAAAACGTGGCCGGGCAACCGCTGCGGAGCTTGGACTTGATTCTCGATACAATTCTTATGCATACCCAGGCCTTCCACCGAGCCCCATTTCAAACCCAGGCCTTTCTGCGATCGAAGCCGTTTTTGCCCCAACACCATCAACATATCGATATTTTTTGACCGATAAAGAGGGAAAGGTGCTCTATGCGAGCTCTTTTGAAGAGCATGTTCGCAACAAGCGAAGAGCAGGGTACTGATCCGCATGTTACCCTTATCGTATGTCCGTATTTGTTCTTCGAGAGCAGCCTTCCTTATCGCATCGTCAGATCGATTACGCCAAAGAATTGAACCAAGAACAACTCGATGTCGTTCTCGGGGGAGATGGTCCTTGTCTCGTCTTAGCCGGCGCTGGTTCCGGTAAAACACGCACGCTTATTTATCGTGTCGCGTATCTCCTCGAACGGGGAGTGGATCCATCGTCCATCCTTTTACTCACCTTCACAAACAAGGCGGCTCGCGAGATGCGTAGCCGTGTTGAAGCGCTTTTGGGGGCAGAGGCTCGTGGTATTTGGGGGGGCACGTTTCACTCGATCGCCAATCGAATCTTGCGCGCCTTCGCCGAAGTGGTGGGATATACATCCAATTTTTCTATTCTCGATCATGAGGATGCAAGAGATTTAATCAAAGCGATCCTTAAAGATCTCAAGATCGATTCAAAAGCCCGCCGATTTCCATCGGCGGCTGTGGTACAGGACATGATCTCCTACGCGCGTAATGTGCAGCGTCCTTTTGCAGATGTTGTGGCATTGAAACATCCAAACTTTGTTCCGCTCGTCGGGGAGATTGAAGCAGTGGCTGGCCAGTATCAGCGTCGGAAAAAATTAGCCAATGTCATGGATTTTGATGATCTTTTAACATTACTTGCGGGCCTGTTGGAGGATCCGGTGCACGGTCGACGCATCGCCGAACCATTTGCCTATGTCCTGGTCGATGAGTTTCAGGATACAAACGCGATTCAAGCGCGCATCGTACGAGGGTTTGCAAAAGCGCATCGGAATATTTTGGTCGTAGGCGACGACGCGCAATCGATCTATGCGTTTCGTGGGGCGGATGTAAAAAATATCCTCTCTTTTCCGGATGCATGGGCAGACACCAATATATTTAAACTTCTCACGAACTATCGATCAACCCCACAAATACTCGAAGTCGCGAATGCTTCGCTTGCGCATAACCGAGATCAATTCCAAAAAGATCTTGTAGCCATTCATCGAGGGGGGGACAAGCCAAAGCTTGTTCCTACGGCCTCGACTTCGGAAGAAGCACGGTATGTCGCCGAGCAAATCCTCGCCTTGCGTCATCAGGGGACACCTCTTTGTAGTATGGCCGTCCTGTTCCGATCGAGTGCCCATTCGCAGGCACTGGAGTTTGAACTCATGCGACGAGACATTCCCTATGAGTATCGTGGGGGGCAAAAGTTTTTTGAACGCGCCCACATAAAAGACATCATCTGTTTTTTGCGTGTTGCCCACAATCCTCAAGACGAAGTGGCTTGGATGCGTGTTCTTGGATTACAAACGGGTATAGGGGAGGCCTCTGCGCAAGCCATTGCCACGCAGGTAAAGGTTACTACGGAGTTTGGACATATTCTTCTTTCGTCGCATGCATGGCAGATACCAAAGCGAGCACAAGATGGGTGGCGCGAGTTTCAAGCGATTGCTCAAGAGATGATAGACCCTGCACAGACGCCTGCCGATATGATTCGAGCGGTGACGAAATCCAGCTATCGTGACTATCTTGAGCGTGAATATCCAAATTGGCGTGAACGACTGGAGGATCTCGAGCAGCTCGCGTTGTTCGCCGAAGGGTATCAAGAGGTGGGAGCGTTCCTCCATGATATCGCCCTCTACGATGATGTAGTCGCTGGTCGTGAAGGGGGAAAAGCGTCTCCAAAAGACGAGGAACGCATGGTCCTCTCTACTATCCATCAAGCCAAAGGTCTTGAGTGGGACACGGTCTTTATTTTGCATCTCGCCGAAGGGTCTTTTCCTTCGCGCCGCGCCATTGCCGAAGAGGGGATGGAGGAAGAACGTCGACTTTTTTATGTGGCGGTGACACGTGCAAGGAACCATCTTTTTCTGACGTACCCGATGACGAGTGGGTATGATACACTTCAGTTCAATCAACCGAGTACCTTCTTGGAAGAAGTGCCTCCGCGCCTCTTTGATCGTGTCGAGATTCGGGAAGCAGATGGGTATCATTCTGTCTCCATCCGGCGCACACACTCAAACACGGTTTGGTCTGATGGGAGCGAGCGATGGAACGACGAGGAAATTATCGAGGTTGATCGTACGGGTGAAGAAAAAAAGCCCCGACCGCTGCGTTCATTTTTACGCGATCTATGACCTACACCCGCCAAATCCTCGCCGTGTATTGGCAACACATGCGTCCATATACATGGTCTATTTTGGCCATTTTTTTTATGGTCGGCGTCAACATGGCGCTTTGGACCATCTATCCTTTGTACTATAAAGATCTTTTTGACGGTCTCGTCGCCATGTCCAAAACGGGTGTCTACGATTGGCCGTTTATTAAACGTATTTTCGTCATTGTTTTCAGCATGTACACCGTTATGTGGTTGTTTTGGCGCATTTCAGGATTGATGGCAAGCTCGATCCAGCCCCAAATCGCCGCTGATCTGCAAAACACAGTTTTCAAAAATGTTCTTGACCACTCCTATCGATTTTTTACCGAAGAGCCTTCTGGATCGCTTGTCAAAAAAGCTTCTCGGTTTGTTGATACATTTAACAACATCAGCGAACCCATCTTATGGCGCTTATTTCCACTCATGATCGTTCTTGTAACCATGTTCGTGGTATTTTGGCGTGTCGAACCTGTTCTGGGAGCGATACTTGCCGTCAGTGTATTCATTCTTCTGATTGCGGACATCTTGGTTTCGCGTTTCAAACTTCCCATTGATGAGTATCGTTCCGAAGTGGATTCAAAAGCGGGTGGTCTTTTGGCAGATGTTCTCACGAATGCCGTCAACATCAAGTTATTTGTGAGTGCGGGGCGAGAACGATCTGCGTATCGTGCGCTCACGGAAGATCAACGCAAAGCTCAAACCAAGAGCTGGCGTATGCACGAGGTTAGTCAGGCGATTCAGGTACTTCTCACCATGGTGATGGAATTTGTAATTATGGCCTGGGCCGTGCGGTCGTTCATACAAGGGCGAATGAGCATCGGAACCCTCGCGATTTTGCAAACCTATCTCATCTTCCTCTTCAACCAGGTTTGGGATTTTGGCCGTCTCATCCGCACCGTTTATGAGCAGATGGCGAACGCCAAAGAAATGATACAGATCATGGAACAAAAAATAGAGATTCAGGATGTCGCCAAGGCGAAAAAACTCAAAGTCAACGGAGGTGCGATTACGTTTGAACGGGTGAGTTTCTCCTACATCTCTGAGCGTGGCGTCCTTCGTGACTTCTCGCTTCACGTTACATCGGGGGAGAAGATCGCTCTTGTTGGCTCATCTGGTGCGGGCAAATCCACGGTCACCAAGCTGCTTCTGCGTTTCTTTGACCTCACGGCTGGTCGCATGACCATCGACGGTCAAGATATCAGCAAAGTCACCCAAGACAGTTTGCGTGCCAACATTGCCCTCGTGCCTCAAGACCCTCTTCTTTTTCATCGCACGCTTGAAGAAAACATCCGTTATGGTAATCCACAAGCAAGCAAGGCAGATGTGGTTAAAGCAGCTAAGCAAGCTCACTGCCACGACTTTATCTCTGCGTTGCCAGACGGATACGCATCGCTCGTGGGAGAGCGTGGAGTGAAGCTTTCTGGGGGCGAACGCCAGCGCGTGGCCGTGGCTCGTGCTATTTTGATGAACGCACCAATTTTGATTCTTGACGAAGCTACCTCAAGTCTCGATTCTGAATCTGAAGGGCTGATTCAGGACGCCCTAAAAAAGCTGATGAAGGGCAAGACAGTGATCGCGATCGCGCATCGTCTCTCTACCATTATGCAAATGGATCGTATTATCGTGATGCAAGACGGTGGGGTTATCGATGAAGGTCGACACGAAGATCTGCTGACACGCGACGGACTCTACAAATCGTTGTGGTCGATTCAGGCGGGGGGATTTTTGGGGAAATCGTAAAACAAGAAACCGCCCCGCTTTTCGCGAAAGGCGGGGCGATTTCATCATGGTGTGCCCTGAGGGAATCGAACCCCCATCAACGGCTTCGAAGGCCGCAGTTTTATCCGTTAAACTAAGGGCACGTGGAGGGCAAAGGACATCGCCCCTATGATGGAGAGAGATCCTTTGCTTCTGTGTGCATCACCTCTCTCGTGGGCCTTGTATGCCAGCTTTTGACATCGAGGCCTGCTTCCGCTGCGGCGAGCTGCGCTTCTTGCTTGGACGAACCACGTCCTACCGCTACTAAATCTTTATCAAGAAACACGCCGACCGTAAACTCTTTTTGGTGGTCGGGCCCCTCTTCTTCGAGGACTTTGTATGTGGGAGTGATGCCAAGAAGTTCCTGTGCCGTTTCTTGAAACTTGCTTTTGGCGTCGACGTACAATTCGAGCTCCAAAATCTTTGGAAGATGGCTTAATATATGGCGATGGATGAGTATTTCGGATGCCTTCATTCCGCCATCGAGATACACAGCGCCGATGATTGCTTCTATGCCATTTGCAAGGATGTACATACGGGCTTTGGTGTCTTTGTCCCTCGCCTCTCCTCGTGACAACAAAAGATATTCCTCAAAATTAAGATCTTTGGAGATGCTCGCTAAGGTTTTTGCATTGACAAGAGCCGCGCGCCAATTCGTGAGGTCGCCCTCTGGATTCGCGAAGTGTTTGTAAAGGTGTTCCGTGACGATCAGTTCGAGAACGGCATCGCCCAAAAACTCCAAGCGCTCGTTGTGAGCAAGAGGAAAGTCGCTGTGCTCGTTGAGGTAAGATCGATGGGTGAGAGCCTGCAGGAGGAGCGATTGGTCACGAAATGTGTGTCCCAAGCGTTCTTCCAGCGGGCGAAAATCGGGCATGGTGAGTTCCATAGGGATGTTTTACGAGTTGATTGCATCAGGTATTTTTGGTGTATCGGAAGATTTTGCTATGCCTGCGGCGAGTTGATGGCGGTACACCGCTCCCAGCACACCGTTGACGAATTTACCACTAGACTCTCCTCCAAAGGTTTTGGCGAGTTCAATCGCTTCGTTGATGGCGACTTTGCTTGGGATATCAAAGTTAAACATGAGTTCAAACGTGCCAACGCGTAACACGTTGCGGTCGACGGTCGTTATTTTTTCCAACGGCCAATCAGGAGCAAACGTGCGAATGGTGGTATCGAGCTCTTCTTGATGGGCCAGAATCCCGGTCGCGATCATCTCAGCAAACGTTTTTTCATCAAGTTCTGGAGCGAATTCCTCTAAGTTGCGCGCTAAAATGTCGAGGAGGTTTCTTCCATCACCATAAAAATCCCATTCGTAGAGGGATTGGAGAACGATGGCACGAGCCAGATGACGATTGGACATAAGAAAGAGCGAACGAACAAAATAACGCCAGATAAAAACACAAAGAAGCTAGTTCTTTGTGCCTGCGGCTTTGGGGTGTTCATGATCATGCGTATGATCATGAACAGCGGCTTTTGGCTTTGTTTTATTGATCATTTTTTGCAGTTTGCGTTCTAACCCCTTCCGATGAATGGGGATCCCGCGATATTCTGTCGCGCCAGGAGCCACGCGGTGCATGAGATGTTTGATGCCAGCTTTATCTTCGCTAAGCGCAGGAGCAACAAGCGCAAAATGAGACGCCCGGCGGCGTTTATGAGAAGAGGTGCGGCGGTGGCCAGTAAGACCCATAGCAACAAAAGGGTAAACGAGTAAAACGACAAGCTTTCTGCAAGAATACCAGAAACCTATCTGTTTTGCAAGGTGAAAGACTGATAAAGACCGACAAATCCTCTCGAGAGGCGCGCTGTTCTTGCAAAAGCGGTCTAAAAACGATATGATCGCACAAATCTTATGCAAAAAACTCTCGTTTTGATTAAACCGGACGGTGTGCAGCGCGGCTTAGTGGGGGAGATCTTACAGCGTTTCGAAACGGTGGGGCTCAAGATCACGGCTCTTAAGATGGTCCATCCTTCTCATGAAGACGTGGATCGTCACTATGCGCTGACCGAGGAATGGATGCGCGCGGTCTATGATAAGGCGAAGGCAAAATACGAGGCCAATAACCAGGCGTTTCCCTATCCAGATCACATCGCATATGGAACAGAGATCAAGCGCGGTTTGGTGGACTTCCTTAAGTCCGCTCCGGTGATCGCGATCGTGCTCGAGGGGGAACAGGCGGTGTCTCTCGTCCGCAAGCTTGTAGGAGCAACGGAGCCTGCCTCGTCCGCTCCGGGCACTATTCGGGGTGATTTGTCTCACGACACCTATGCGCTTTCAAACAGTCAAAATAGACCACTTCGCAACTTGATTCATGCCTCTGGAACAGAAGACGAAGCAACGCAAGAGATTCCTGTATGGTTTACGGACACAGAGCTCTACAAATACGAGCACGTGAACGATCGTGTGCAATACGATCCCGCTTGGTTCTTATCCTAAAAATGGAAGGTGTGGCATACTCATCACATGCGTGATTGGTTTCGTCGCACATTCAAAACACTAGGACCTGGGTTTATCACGGGAGCCGCCGATGATGATCCGGCCGGCATCGCAACCTACACACAAGCAGGCGCTTCCTTGGGGTATCACGCTCTTTGGACGGCGCTTTTTAGTATCCCATTCATGATTGTCGTGCAGGAAACGTGCGCGCGCATTGGTATTGTGACGGGTCGTGGACTGGGGGCGAACATGCGTCGGCGTTTTTCATACCCACTTGTTCTATTTCTTGTGGGGCTGCTTTTTGCAGCAAATACACTCAATTTAGGGGCGGATCTTGGGATGATGGCGGCGGCGACCCAGCTTGTGATCCCGCTATCTTTCCCTTTACTCGTGGTCGCGATGGCGCTCATCACCCTTGTGTTGCAGATTTTTACCACCTACCACACGTACGCCAAATATCTCAAGTGGCTCACGCTGTCGCTGTTTGCCTATATTCTTGTCGCCTTCGTGGTGGATAACATTGAGTGGCGGACAGCTCTGTGGAGCACCATCGTTCCTTCAAGTTTTTTTCAAAAAGATACGCTGATGATTTTGATAGCCGTCCTTGGGACCACTATTTCTCCTTACCTGTTTTTTTGGCAGGCAAGTGAGGAAATTGAGGAAGAATGGGGCGATGGGCACATGCCAACAAAGATGACGCCAAGCATTCGTGCGCGCATCTCGCGGCGTTTGACGGCGATGCGGGGCGATGTCTGGACGGGGATGATTTTTTCGAATATCGTTGCCTGGTTTATCATGTTGATTGGTGCGGCTGAACTACATGGTGCGGTGATTCTTTCTGCTGATCAGGCAGCGCAGGCCCTGGCGCCGCTTGCTGGCAGGTTCGCCTTATTTATTTTTGCTCTTGGAGTATTAGGAACGGGGTTGCTGACCGTGCCTGTGTTGTCCGCATCCGCTGCCTACGCCATCTGTGAGCTTCTCGAGATTCCAGAAGGTCTTTCCAAGAAATGGTATCAAGCACGAGTGTTTTATGGGTTGATCGTCATATCAACGTTGCTTGGACTTATGGGGAACTTCTTGGGGGTAAATCCAGTTCGAGCCCTGATTTACTCTTCCATTGCAAACGCCCTCGCCGCCCCTCTTTTTTTGGTGGCGATTGTGTGGCTTGCTCATGACAAAAAAACCATGGGAGCGCATGTAAGTTCGTCGTTCATGCATATCGGTGGATGGTGCACAGTGGCATTGATGACAGGAGCGCCGATGTTGTGGGTGTTTGCCACCTGGCAAGGGTGGTAGGGGATAAAGAACTTGGTTTGACGATGGATATTTTTTGGCGCATTATTTAAGGAGGGTTGGTATGAGGATTCGGGCTAAATTTGGTTCTTGGGATTTGGACCTCGTGTTGCCGTGGCAACATGGCGATGATCCTAGCGGCGTTACCACCATTTGCAGATTCGATCGCGCGGGCAGAACGCTCTCCTCGCTCGATACGATCCGCGAGCGGCGTGGCTCTCTATAACTGAGCGGAACCGAATACCTCATACCGGCCCTTTTTTCATGAGACTACTCCAAGAGTTTAAAGCGTTTGCTCTTAAAGGAAGCATTTTTGATTTGGCGGTTGGCGTGGTGATCGGAGGAGCGTTCGGCAGAATGGTTTCCTCTTTTGTGAACGATATTATCATGCCACCGTTTGGGTTTATCTTGCAGGGGATCGATTTTAAGGATGCGCGCTGGGTACTCAAACGTAGTGCGGATGGGTTGACGGTTGCAAGCATCAATTACGGCAGCTTTTTTCAGAGCTTCATCGAGTTTTTGATCATAGGCTTCGCTATTTTTCTCCTGATCAAATTCGTGATGCGTATTCGAACAACAGTGCTTAAAGACACGGCGGGGGCAGATCTTATTTTAGCGGAAGACACGCGTTTGCTGCGCGAGATCCGTGATCTTTTAAAGTACCGGGTGGGATCTTGATGTGATGGTGGTCTTTTGGTAGAGTCACCTCGTCCAACCTTTGCCGAGGTAGCTCAGTGGTAGAGCGAAGGACTGAAAATCCTTGCGTCGCCAGTTCAATCCTGGCCCTCGGCACCATACAAAATATCCGTTTAGGCGGGTATTTTGTATTTATGAGATCCTTGACGCATCTTCGGATATTCGCTAGATTAAGCCTCGACAACCAGAGTCCAAAGACAGCAGGCGGTGTCGTGTGACACATAAGTTGACCGTACGGTCACCCTGCCGAGGATCGCCCTACTCGTTTTTTGCGAGGATATGCATCCGCAGGACTAGGCTCTGCGGTTGTTTTTATCCAAAAGGTCGATCATTATTCATCATCTAGAACGTCACGTTTATGGCAAAATCACGTGTACAAAAAAACGAATCTCTCTCCGAGCTCAAAGAGCTCTTCAAAGCGGGAAAGTCCATCATGTTTGCAGACTATCAGGGGATGACCGTCGCCAAAATGACGACGCTGCGCAAACAGCTGACCGGTGCCAAGGTTGACTATGTCATAGCAAAAAAGACGTTGCTCGGCATTGCGGCCAAAGAAGCGGGATATCAGGTGGATTTTTCGAAAGTCCCTGGGATGATCGGGGCGGCGTTTGCTCATGAAGATGAGATGGCGCCTGCCAAAATCATCGGCGATGCAGGAAAAGATGCGCCCATCAAGCTCGTTGGTGGTATCTTTGACGGCAAGGCGATCGATGCGGCCTATGCGATTACTCTCGCCAAATTGCCAAGCAAATTAGCTCTTCTTGGTCAGTTGCTTAGTGTCTTCAACGCCCCTTCTTCTGCGTTTGTTCGGGTGTTAAACGCACAGAAGGAAAAACAAGGGGGCGCAGCGGCGGTGTAAATTCAATTATTTTTTTCATTATTCCCATCCCTATGTCTGACGAAATGAACAAGGCTGAGGTTCCTGCGAAGTTCGAGAGCCTCGTTGCAGCGGTCGAAAAGTTATCCGTGGTTGAAATCGCGGAGCTGGTAAAAGTGCTTGAAGCCAAGTGGGGCGTCTCTGCTGCCGCTCCCGTTGCTGCCGCTGCCGCTGGGGCCGGTGCTGCTGCCGTAGAAGAAAAGAGCTCATTTAATGTTGAGCTTGCAGAAGTTGGTCCGAATAAAATCGCCGTGATCAAGGTTGTCCGCGAAATCACGGGATTGGGGTTGAAGGAAGCAAAGGATATCGTTGATGCTGCGCCGAAAGTCGTCAAAGAAGGTGTTGCCAAAGCCGAAGCCGATGAGATGAAGAAGAAGCTTGAAGATGCTGGGGGCAAAGTCAATCTTAAATAAGCCGTCCTCATCCTAAAACGCCCTGCTTCTCACGAGAGGCGGGGTGTTTTTGTTTCAGACTCACGTTTCATGAACACCTGTTGATATCTTGTCTGGTAAGAATCTGTGCCTGTTGATAGGATCAACGTATAAAAAATATTTTATGTCTGATTATTTAAAACTCGTACGTAAAGATGGCTCTAATCAACCACCAGTGATGCGTGAGGCCTTGTCTCTCATTAAACGGAGGAAGCAAGCGCTTGGTCCTGGAGCGATTGCTCTATTGGAAAAGGATGCACAAGCGACGGAGCGTCTTGTCGTGGCACGGTTATCAAATCCAGGGTTAGGGATGGGTGCGTTTAAGGTCATCCATCCGGATGCTGAAAAAATCATCGCTCTTCTTTTTCCTGATTCGGAGCCGCCTACCCCTTCCGGACCTGCTACCGCATTAGCAGCATAGAGAAAATAATAAGCCTGTTGCCATATATGGCAACAGGCTTATTGTTGATAAGAAACAAGGACGACCGATTGGTCGTCCTTTTGCGTAGAGTGAAGGTGTAAGCTAGATGCCTACGTCGCTATCAGGAAAGGTCTGACGCAGCTCCTCGATGATCGTCGCTTCTTGTTCGAGATAGTCAGCATCGTGTTCTTGAAGGAGGAACACAACGTCTTCATGGTCGTAGACTTGATCGCGTCTGCGTAACTTCAGGATCTCGACAAGGTTGCCGTGATCAAGCCTGATTTTGAGGAGCTGCAGGATGAGAGGGGCGTTTCCTTCTCGTAGGCGCTCCTTGGTGAGGAGGGGGTACAAAAGCTCACGGAGCTCCTGGACTACCTCTGTGTTTGTGCGTGCACGAAGGGCCTGAATGCGCTCTCTTGTTGTGAGCGCGTTCGTGTTGGCTGCTTTTTGTTGCCACCACATCGTCTTCCTCCTTTGTGTGGGGTATGAAAGAACGATGAACCCTAGCGAGAAATGTTCATTTTGTCAACGCTTGGCTTTTTATCGGCGATCAGCTAGGATGTTCCCGCCAGATGGATGATCGAGCCAGATCTTTCATGAACGTATCGTCGGGGTGTAGCTCAGTTGGCTAGAGCGCCTGCTTTGGGAGCAGGAGGTCGCAGGTTCGAGCCCTGTCACCCCGACCATGAGTTTATGAAAGAAGCCAGCCATGTGATGCACGTTGCTCTTGACGCCCGCATGATGGGAGCCGAGAACACCCGAGGGATCGGACGCTACATTGAGGAAACCGTTCGAGCGATGTTGCAGATCGATACGTCTTTTCGATATACTCTTGTTGTCCGCGATCTTGCTGTTAGTCCATTTGTGGGCCATCCACGAGTCGAGCACGTGACGACGACGATTCCTTGGTATTCCATCCGCGAGCAGCTTTTTTTTGGAAAGATTCTTGAAAGGATTGGCGCGGATCTCATCCATATTCCGCACTGGAACGTGCCTCTCACTCTTCACGCTCGTTTCGTGGTCACTGTGCACGATCTTTTGTTACTCCACCAGGCTCATAGTGCCAAAGCCTCGACACGAGGGCCGATGACACGCGTTATAAAGCACGCGGCGTTCCGCATGGTTCTTGAGCACGTGCTCAATGAGTCCCGTCTTATTTTTGTACCAACGATGTGTGTTGCGAAGGATCTCGAGCACACAAAAAACGTGCCTCACTCCAACATCCTCGTGACGGGTGAGGGAGTGAATCTTGAAAAGAGGGGAGGGCCTTCCCATGGTCCGGTTTTTTCTTCGACTCGTCCATTCGTGCTGTATGTAGGGAGTGCCTATCCGCACAAACGGCTCGATCTTTTGCTGCAGACATGGCAAGCGTGCGTCTTGATGTATCCGGAGCACGAGCTGCTGATTGCGGGAGAACTCGATGTATTCATGCAGCGATATCAAGCAAAAAACGCAGATCTCCCCGATCCAGAACGTGTGCGATTTTTAGGAAGCGTTGCTGATGCCGAGCTCGTGGAGTTGTACGCCTCTGCAGATGCTCTGGCATTTCCTTCTTCACACGAAGGATTCGGTTTGCCCCCCCTTGAAGCGTTGGCGCTTGGTTGCCCGGTTATCGCGAGTGATATTCCTTGTCTGCGTGAAGTGTTGCCCGATACAGGCGTCGAATGGTTTCGAGACGGGGATCTGCATGGTATGATACGGGCGCTCGATGTGGTGTTGCACGATGTCTCCTCTGCTAAACGCGCCGCACTATCTGCAAAGAACTGGATTCGTATCCATCATGACTGGAAACAAAGTGCGCAGAGGGTCCTTGCAGGATACCGATCGTCCATCGAGAAGCAGTAAATGGCTCGTCTACACATAGATACGTCTCGAACTTCATCGGGGCGAAGAGACTCTTCCGCACAAGAGCTGTCTTTGTTGTTGGAGGCGCAGTTACTTGAGGTGATTGAATGTGAGGGGATGGTCACGTCATCATCCACGCTCCAAGAAACGCGTCTCTCAAAGCGGGCTCGCCGTGGTATTCGTCGACGCATCACTCAATCAAGCCAGCAGCGTACGCAGACGAAGCTCGTGACGCCATTTGTGCCAAAGTCATATATCCATCCGGTAGACCTGCTTGATCAAGGGCTTGTACGCCGTGCTTCCGCTCCTGCCATTCAGCCGCCCATTCCGTCAAAACGGTCCACTATCGTACCCGTCCGATTCTCTCCCCATGTTTCGAGCGATCATGTTGTGAGCGTAGAAAGACCCGCTCGTCGTCTGGTGCTTCTCCCTCGCGATCCATTCGGACAAACCATTCGTCATTGGATGGCCCCCTATCAGGTTCCTCCCTCTGTTGACGGTTTGGTGAGTGCTACCCAAGATTTGTGGATCGAAGAGGTAGATCCACGTCTGTTTCTTGAACAGTTTACGCCGGGACATGCGCACATCGCGTATGCGCAGAGTTATCATATTTGGTCAAAAATCATCGCCCCTTTTGTGCGGTGGGAAGAGGTTCCTGTCATACGAAAATCAACCAAGCCGACCTGCGCAGAGGAGCCTTTGTCACGATCATCGGAGATTATTTTTTATACGGAACAGTTTACCGCGTCTGATCCCGATCAGGCCTATAAAGCATCTTATGGACTTTTTGGACGGCTCAAACGTTGGTGCGTAAACCTTCTCGGAGTCTTCGATCGTGGAGCAAAAGAGGCCAAGGAGGAGGTGATCGCCGCTGCGGTGGCCGTAGAGGAGGAGGCCGAAGTGTTGGTCGAAGAGATCCACGAAGTGGAGCAAGAGTGGGGTGTGCCTATCCTCGTTCCGCGTCTGCATGTGTTTCGTGTGATGACGGGTTTTATTGGATTGTTATTGGTCGTCACACTCCCTGCGGGGGCCGTGTCCCTTTCACGGTCTCTTGGCTCCTCTGTCCACGACGTAAAAACGCAGAGCCAAGCGGCGCTCCACGAAGTAGAATCGGCTCTTGCTGGATCCACGGACGAGCAATCCCTTGCGTGGTCTGCTGCATCTGTTCGTTTTGGTCGAGCGCGTGAATCACTCATGCAAACCAACGTGCTCGCTTTTGGACTCGCGCAAACGCTTCCTCAAACACGTCGTCAGTATGCAAGTGTTCAAGCGTTACTCGCTGCTGGCGAAAAAACCTCTCAAGCTGCGACCCTTCTTACCCGTGGATTAGGTCGAGCGCTCGATGATCATGCGACGATTTATCCAGATGAACGCATAGGGATTTTTATGACATATCTAGATTACGCCACCCCTTTGCTGGAAGAGGCGCTCACGCTTCTTGACCATGTGAACCCGGGAGCTCTTCCTGGTACGGTGCAAGGTCAATTCATCCATTTGCGTGAAATGATTGGTGATGGAAGGACGTCTCTTACAGAGGCGCGAGCCCTGCTTGCGTTTGTTCGAGATGCCCTTGGTCATGAGGGGCCGCGTACCTATCTTTTTGTGTTTCAAAATCAAACGGAGCTTCGTCCTACAGGAGGGTTTATGGGTTCTGTCGCTGAAGTGACCTTTGATCGAGGGCGTATCCAGAATATGTATGTGCCAGGCGGCGGCCCTTACGACCTTCGTGATCAAGTGCGTACGCGAGTGGCGGCCCCAAAGCCCCTCCAGCTCGTTGGTGGACGCTGGGAGTTTCAAAATGCAAATTGGTTTCCGGATTTTCCGGCAAGCGCCGAAAAAATCCGTTGGTTTTGGAGCCAAGCAGGTCAGCCGACACTTGATGGGGTTGTGACCGTGAACGCCTCCATCCTAAAAACGTTATTACAACTTACAGGACCTATCGAGATGCCAGAATATGGCAAAACACTCACGGCAGATACGGTCATGGACGCGCTTCAAAAGTCCGTGGAACTTGAATATGACAAGAAGGAAAACAAGCCAAAAAAGATCATCGGGGACCTTCTTCCAAAGGTACTCGAACGTCTGAAGGGGGGCTCTCGTGAAGAGTGGTTGCATCTCTTAGATGTAGGACTACGATCCCTTGAAACCAAAGAGGTTCAGGTATGGATGTCGCGCGAAGAAGAGGAGCAGCTCGTGGAGCGTCAAGACTGGAATGGGCGTCTCAAACCGACCACGGGGGACGCTCTTGCAATTGTTGAGGCGAATATTGCGGGCCAAAAAACAGACGGATCTATCCAGGAAAAAGTGGATCATCACGTCGAGGTTGCTCGTGATGGTTCTATGATTGACACGGTGACTCTTACGCGCACCCACCTGGCTCCAAAAGGGGAACTGTTCCATGGAGCGAACAATGTGTCTTATGTACGTGTGTATGTTCCATTGGGTTCAGAGTTGTTGACGGCTGATGGGTTCGAAGTTCCGTCATCAACGCTTTTTGAGGTGCCTCTCGTGGAAGATCTTCCTGACGGAGATGAAGCACGGTATGTGCAGCATGTTTCTAGTCCTGTTGCGCAGGTGGATGTCACAAATGAGTTTGGACGAACCGCCTTTGGTGGATGGATCCAGCTTCGGCCACAAGAAACGCGGACCACGATGTTTCAATACAAGTTGCCGTTTACCGTGTTTGACCTTGCTGCACGAGCAGGGGAGCGTACTTCTACGCATACTGATCCCGTCCGAGGACGGGCGGCATATATGCTTCTGTTGACCAGTCAATCAGGAAAAACCGATCGCGAGATTCACACGCACGTCTCCTTTCCGTTGGACTGGGACGTGTCATGGACCAATCAGCCTACGACGACTCATTCGGGGCTTGGGTTTGAGGGCGTGTGGGAGGAAGATCGTGTCCTCGCCGGACTTTTGGAGATCAAAGAATAATGAGTGCGTATGCCTTTCTTTGCAAGAAAAAACAAAAAATCCCCCGCTGCTTCTCTTCATCGAGAAGAAGATGCGATGGGACGTGGACTTGAAGCGATCTATTTGGATGCAAAAGGGCGTGTGCCGGATCTCGCACGTCTTGAGCGTGTCTCTCGATATGGTGTGGGCCAGGTGCTTGGTGCGTGTGCCGGAATTGGCGTGTGCATCGCAGGGATCATCTTGATCGCGCACTACGTGATGCGGCCGTCCGTTCTGCAAGATGCTCAAGCGCTCTCTCTGGCTTTAAACGGCCCAGAACAGGTGCTTCTAGGCCAAGAACAAACATATGAACTGGAATGGCGTAATACGCGAGATACAGCAGTACAGGATGTGAAAATGCGTCTCAACCTTCCTCTCGATTTTACGGTCACGGGACTTGAACCAGCTCCGAGTGATCCGCATTTGCGGCTCTGGACGATTGGAACGGTTTTACCGAATCGCTTGGGGCGTATTCGGATAAGAGGCTTTTTCATTGGTGCACTTGGAGCGGATACGGCGCTCCAGGGACTCGTGACCTATCGAGAAGAAAAAAACGCTCGTTCTTCTGAAGACACGGTGGTACGAACGGTACGTGCCACCGGGAGCGTTCTTGCAGGCAACATCTTATTCTCTCCAAGAGTGACAGCGGGTGAGCCAACTTCTGTACGATACGTTGTGGCAAATCTTGGAAAACAGGTCGTCGAAGGGCTTCTCATGCGTCTCACCTTTCCTGTTGGATTTATCCCGGCTAGCGCGTCAACGTCTGGGCAGATTGACGTGACAAATCATGTTGCTCTTTTTTCAATCGGGAAGCTTCTCCCGAATACGTTTCACACCATTTCCCTCTCGGGGGTGTTCCCCTCTGGGGCAAAGGGGGATGCGCTCTTTAAAGGGGAAACAGGTCGATGGGGGATAGACGAAACGTTTTTACCAGCGGCTCGCAGCGAATCACGTGTAGTGATTGCCCCCAATGATCTCACAATTCATTTGGTGGCGAATGGCACAGACACGGCTCGCTCAATGGAACCTCAAGAGCCTGTGCGCATCACATTTGATTACCAAAATATAAGCTCTGAACCGGTTCATGATATGGAAATTCGCGTGGAGGCCGAATCTATGATCAACGAAAAATCCACGACCGGGACCTCTCTTCTTGGATGGGCGCAGCTCTACGATCCGTCCCAGGGGGTCTCTACAACCAAAACGCGTGTACAAACGATTCAGTATGACAAGTCTCGTCTGCCTGATTTAGCAGAGGTTCCGGTCGATGGTCACGGATCGATCGAGATTGGTTGGCCGAGTCTTCTTTCGGCAACAGGGACCAGGGATGCGCGTATCCGTTTGACGGCACAGGTTCGTGCTGTATTCGTGGGCGAAAAAACCCCGCGTGTGCTTCGTACATTCCCCATTGTGCTTACGTATCGAACGGACGCGAACATCTCTGTTGAGCCACGGTATTTTTCGGAAGAAGGGGTGCCGATGGGTTCAGGGCCATTGCCTCCCGTGGTCGGAACGTCCACGATATATAGGATTTTTTGGCACATCCACAAGACGTTGCACGGCCTTCGTGGGATAAAAGTGAGCGCTGCCCTGCCAAAGACTGTGGCGTGGGCGCACAACACCCAAGCGGCAACAAGCACCATCCAATATGATGAGAGCACGCGTGTCGTGGACTGGTCGGTCGAGTCTCTTCCGGAGGGCGTAAACGATCTTGAGGGGTGGTTTGATATCGCCCTGACACCAGAAGCGGTGGACGTGGGAAGATTTGCCACACTCCTTGGGGAAACATCCTTTCAATTTCAAGATGCGTTACTTGGAGAGAACGTTGCGCGCACTAAGCCTTCTTTGAGCACGGATTTGAGTCAGGATGAAGGAGCGAAGCGCAAGGGCGTGGTCCGAAAAGAGTAGGGTGGACGCGTCGCTCGTATTGAGGATGAAGAATAAAAAATTATGTGGTATGATACACGTGCTCTTTTTCTATGACATTACGAGGCTCTCGTCGTCCGCACGTGGTTTCGATCACGGCTCCATCTTTTCCGACGGCTCCACGAACACATTTGTATCGCAATATCGCGTATAGCTTCATCGCCTTTACCGTTGTGGTTGTTTTGGCGGTAGTGTGGCTCTCCTCGGCGCGTGCTTCTATTATTGTCCACGCAAAACGCACACCCATCGAATACGATGGCACGATCGAGATCGCTCGCACCCCTCAATCTGGCCAAATTCCTGGTCGAGTGGTTGAAGGGGTCTTTGAAAAAATTGAGGAATTCAAAGTTGGCACTGCGACAAGCACCACGCCCCCCCTCGTTCCAAGTATCCAGCTTCCTACGGCTCCCGTTTCTCCTCCTGCGTCTTCATTGGTTTTAGCAAAAGGAACGGTACAGATTATGAATACGTATGGTCGTGCGCAAACGTTGGTTCGCACCACCCGACTTTTAACATCGGACAACAAGCTCTATCGTATCGATAAAACTGTGCATCTTGAGCCTGGCCAAAAAACCGAGGTTCCTGTCTACGCCGATAAACCCGGTCCGGAGTTCGTGATCGGTCCCACCCATTTTACAATTCCCGGGTTATTTGTAGATCTACAAAAGCTTATCTATGCTGATTCCGAAACGGCATTTACCGGGATCCCTGTGAGTGGTCGTGTAGCGATTATCCCTGTTCTTCCAAAACCAGCTGCGCTTCCAGCGCACGTTGCGAGTGAGGTCACCGTCTTGCAGGCGGACCTTGATAAGGCCGAGCAAGTGCTCACGGCAGCTGTTATTGAGCAAGCGCGAAAAACACTGGGAGCTGATCTTGGAACACAGAACGCCAACGACGTTGTGTATCTTGTGCGAAAGACGGAACGATTCAAAAGTAATGTATCCGTGGGTCAATCAGCAGAGACCTTTTTAGCATCCGTCAAACTCAATGTGACGGCGGTATTTTATCCAAAAGAAGATGTTCTTTCCCTCGTTCGTCTCAAGCTGAAAGAAAAGATCCCTTCTGGTCGAGAGTTTCTCCCTCCTGAGCATGGAGATGGTCTTGTGCTTGAGGTACAAACAGCAGATGCGAAAACAGAGGCGGCGACTATTCGTATGAAAGCAGACGGGGCCTATCGACTTACGGCATCAAGCCCCGGGCTTCAAAAATCGGTGGTTGCCGGCAAGGACCCTCGAGAAGCAGAGGATCTTCTTACGTCCATTGACGGTGTAGAGAGTGCGCAGGTCGTGGTGAAACCAAAATGGTTTGGCAAAATCCCTTCGCTCAAAGATAGGATCGAGATAAAGATCGAATGATGGTCGGTGAGACTACACCTCAAGACTTGTATGATCGCCCAAGATAAACCGTTGGGCGTTTTGTGTTCGGGTGTGAATACGGGCTTTTTCTCCGATTATGCTGTTTTCGATGGTGATCGCTGCGTCGATTGAGCTTTGGTTAAACAGGATGGATGCGCCGATCGTCGCTTGCTTGATGGTCGAGCTCGCTCCGATCGTGGTGTGAGGCAGAAGAATGCAGTTTTCGAGCGTGCAGTTCTCCCCGATCATGACGGGTCCTTGTATGCGGACGTTTTTTCCGATCACGGTTCCTCTTCCGACGTGTACGTTCCCGTTGATCACGGCAGATGCGTCGATGGTGCCGTGACGTTCAAACGTGCTCGGTGATAGTTGATCAAGCAAAAGACTGTTGGCATGAATCAGATCGTCTGGTTTTCCTGTGTCCTTCCAAAATCCGGTGATTTCTCGATGTCCGATACGATAGCCTTGTTTTAAGAGTTCGGAGTGGATGCTTGAGATCTCATATTCACCGCGTGCACTTTTTTGAATACGATCAAAGGTTGAAAAAAAGATCTTTGGACCGTATACATAAATACCAGCGACCGCGAAGGGAGATATGATTTCGGTGGGCTTTTCTACCACGTCTATGAGTCTACCGGCGTCATCGAATATCGGGACGCCAAAGGCGCGTGGATCTGGTACGCGGGCCAAAGCGAGCACGCAGTCGTGGTCTCCTTCTTCATACTGCCGGATCAAGTCATGAAGATTGCCAAGGATAATGTTGTCCGATAGATAGAAGATAAAAGGATCATCACCGATGAACGTTTGTGCTTCTTTCACCACGTGAGCGATCCCTTGTGGGCCGCCTGTTTGTTCAAAATATTCAATATGAATGCCCCAACGATCTCCATTTCCAACGGCATCACGAATGCTGGTTTCCCCAGGGTTCATGTTGATGATGATCTCTTTAATACCCGCTTCCACCACCTTGTCGATCGCGTGAAAAATCATTGGCTTATTTGCCAACGGAATGAGGTGTTTGTTGATCGTCGCGGTGAGCGGACGTAGCCGTGTGGCACGACCACCGCCTGTGAGCACCGCTTTACGAATACGAAGCATAGACAAACGTATCTTACGGGGGGAACGATTGGTGTCAACTGCCTATGTCGTTTGCTTGACCAAGGTTCTCTGACCTTGCATGATGCGTGTATTATTTGGTTTTATATGCTCCCTATTGAAACATGTCGTCATAGTGCCGCGCATCTCATGGCTGCTGCGATCAAGCGTCTCTTTCCGGAAGCCAAGTTTGGGGTTGGTCCTGTGATCGAACATGGATTTTATTACGACATAGATATTGGCCGTTCTATTACCCCAGAAGATCTCAAAGCAATCGACAAAGAGATGCGACGTATCGTCTCTGAAAATCCAGCCTTTACTCGTGAAGAGCTCTCTATAGACGAGGCCATCACGCTCTTCCAGAGTCTGGGACAAATCTACAAAGTAGAGCTTCTTTCGGATTTAAAAACCAAGGGGACCACCAAGGTCTCGATGGAGGAAGCGCAGGATGTGGATCCGCAAAACGTGGGCATTGCCTCGATCTATCGTACGGGCGAATTCGTGGATCTGTGTCGTGGTCCTCATGTCACTGAGGCAAAAGAAATTGGGGTGTGGAAGCTTAACAAGGTTGCCGGTGCCTACTGGCGTGGCAAGGACACTAACCCACAGATGCAACGTATTTACGGTCTTTGTTTTGCGACCAAAGAAGAGCTCGTTGCGTATGAGTATATGATGATGGAAGCAGAAAAACGCGATCATCGTAAACTTGGCGCGGAACTGGATCTATTCACGTTTTCACCTCTTGTTGGCACGGGATTGCCACTCTTTACCTCGAAAGGTGTCATGATTCGTCAGTTGCTCACGGACTTTGTGTGGGAGCTTATGAAGCCGTACGGTTACGAGCGCGTATGGATTCCTCACATCACCAAAGCAGATCTCTATAAAATCTCCGGCCATTGGGACAAGTTTGAGGATGATCTTTTTCATGTGTCCAGCAAAAAAACGGATGAGCAGTTTGTGCTCAAACCGATGAATTGCCCCCATCACACACAGATCTACGCTTCACGACCTCGCAGCTATCGAGATCTCCCTATCCGGATGAGCGAGGTGACGACGGTATATCGTGACGAGAACACCGGGCAGTTACAAGGATTAACCCGCGTTCGTTCGATTACACAAGACGACGCGCATGTGTTTTGTAGACCGGATCAAATCGAAGAAGAGGCCCTCGCTATTTACCACATTGCTGAACGATTCTATGCCGCGTTCGGCATGTCGTTTCACCGCGTTCGATTGAGCGTCCGTGACATGCAACATCCAGAAAAATATCTTGGAGGCGATACTGCATGGAGTTCTTCGGAAAAAGTATTGGCGAATGTCATGCAACGTGTGGGACGAGAAGTAGAGATAGGGGAGGGCGAAGCGGCGTTTTATGGACCCAAGCTTGATTTTATGGCCAAAGACGCGATTGGACGAGAATGGCAACTCGCCACCATCCAGTTGGATTTCAACCAACCAGAGCGATTTGGACTCGAATACACTGACGCAGATGGCTCTAAACAGCGACCTGTGATGGTGCATCGTGCTATTTTGGGATCCGTCGAGCGATTTATGGCGGTGCTCATCGAGCATTTTGCAGGGGCTTTTCCACTATGGCTCTCTCCGATTCAGGTGATTATTCTCCCTGTTGCAGATCGTCATGCGGATTTTGCGCATGCTCTCAAAAAAGAGCTCGAGGCGCATGATCTACGTATCACGGTGGATGATTCTGCGGAATCCGTTGGAAAAAAGATTCGCAATGCAGAAAAAGGAAAGTATCCCGTGATGTTGGTTGTGGGTGACAAAGAGATGGAAGGCGGGCCGCTCACGGTGCGACGAAGAGGGGAGCAGGAGCAAGTACTGATCGAAAAGCAAGCTTTTATCGAGCAAGTACAGCAAGAAATGAAGGAGCGACGTGGGGCTTAGTTACGCAGTTTTTCGTATGGGTTGTGCCGCAGGCTTTTTCTGTTTGAACGTATCCAGTTTTGCGGCGATAGATTCAGGAACGAGTTCAAGAGAGGATGGATCCTGAAGAGCCCATTGATCGATTTTTTCGGTTGGGACACCGAGAGGAGGTGAGAGATTATTGATCACGTTTTTTTGTATCCATTTCAAAAGGTTTTTATCTGGTTTCTCTTGTGTTTTTGCTGCTCTAAATATCGCTAAGAACTCCAGATATTTTTTTGCAATATTTTCTGGTGTCAGATGCGCACGTGCTCCTTCTCCCTTAAAAAGGAGGGATGCACGTAGCGTGTCCTGGAGAGATTCCCACGCTTTCGGTGGGCCGCCTTGCACCTGTTTTATCCTATCTTCAATGCTTCTTTTGATGGTCTCCATCGGCAGGCTAGCCTTCTCAAGAGAATCTCCTAAAACCATCTCAAGATCCGCCATTGGTATTTCTTCGGCCGCCTCCGACTTCTCTCCCGAGACGGCTTTGGTGCTTTCTCCACGTTGTTTTTCTGGTTTTATAGAGAGAGGAACACCTATGAATTCTGCAAGACCAGCGGCTATCGTGAGCTTGTTCTTCATGTCCTCTGTTTTATGTGGATCGCGTCCATCGCGTGCCGTTTCCCAACCCGGTGTCTTTAATGCAAAAAAGAGTTCCATGCCACGTTTGATCTCTTGTTCTGTGAATGGATGATCTTGTAGGTTCCGATAGATCTCCATGACAGCATCTGTAGACCAGAAGCTCTTTTTTGTATTCCAATTTAAAGATGCGTTGAATGTATCTGCGAGTGAACGAATAACGATTCGGGCTCGCTCCTCTTCTGCTTTGTTCTCTGGGATGACGACACGATCTGGCTGGATAGAGAGTGAAGCTTCTTCGTGGCTTGGCACACGTAAAAAAGGTTTTTCTTTTCGTTTTGTTAGCGGGATGGCAATTTCTTCTATAAGCGGCTCTTTTGGCTTCTCTGCATTTCCACTGGCCATGTCTAAAAGTTCGCGTAGATTTTTCTGTGTATCTTCTATCTGATCATACATTACTGTTTCAGGTTTGAAAGGCGAAGCTGATTCCGTGTCTAGATTATCGGCCTGACCCAACGCATCCCTATCTGCTTGCGTGACCATTTGTGGTTGATTACCGATTGTATAGGGTTCGTTTTTTATCTGGGGCACTATCATGGTGTATGGCTCCTCACGATTTTGTTCAGAAAGCGTATCTTCTTCCAGATCTTCGTGTGCCCGTTCCCATCGAGTTTGTTTTTGTCTTTCTTTGCGTAAGGCCTCGTCTTCTTCGTGAGCGGCTCGTCCGCCAGCCTTCACCGCCCGTAGACTCGGTGTTTCCATGTTTGCGAGTCGCTGTAATTGCGCCGCGTCTTCTTCTAATTTTGTTGGGTCAAATTTTTTCGCTCGTCGGATAAGCTCTTTACGGTAGAGGAGCTTAGCATGATCTTCTTTTTCTAGGGTTTCCACCCCCTCTTTTGCTTTGATATATTCCTCCTCGAGAGATTTATAATCAGCGACGTCGTCCTTCAGTGAAAGGTCGTTCAATCGCTCAAAAACATGGCCAACTGTTTTTTGGGTGATCTGACGCATCCATTGGCCGGCTCTTTGAAGAGGGGAAAGAGGGGAGATGCTGCCTCCGTGCAGGAGTCGTTCAAATTCCCCGTTTTCATCGTTCAGTGCACGTCCTGTGATTTCCTTAAAGCGTGTGTGAATCTTCTCCTCAAGATGTTTTAATCGTTCCGGCGCAGAAAGCGTAAGATCCTTTTGTTTGAGCCCTTTGGTATTTTGTGCATCCGTGTCTTTTTCGTCGGTTCGTCCATTTTCTAATGGAGCAAGACGTTTTTTTGCGTTGTCGAGCTCTTCTTTGAAGGCCGCCTCACGTTCTAATCGTATTTTCGCTTCTTTTAAGGCCTCTTTAGGGTCTTTTTGAGGAGCACCTTCTTTGGTCGCGACACAAAAACGATCAAGATCATCGTAAATATCCGCTAATTTACGAACGGTTTGTAAATGATCTTCGATGCGCTGAATTTGTACAGTGTTGTCTTTTTCTGGATCAACCCTGGTTTTATGAGTAGCAAATTGCTGCTCAATGAGTTCCACATTGTGCCTGAGGTCTGCGCTGCTTTGGCTCCCGCGTTCGCGTATACTTCCGAGCTCCTCTTCGAGATGATCAAAAAAAGTGGGGGGAAAATTTTTTGCTGCGGGTTCTTGCGAAGAACGAGCTCCAGGCTTTTTCTCTTGTGGCTCTTTGGGGGTCTTTGTCTCCTCGGCTGCAGCTTTTCTTGGTTTACGCGACGCTAACTCACCGTAAAAAGCCATAGAGAAATTTGATGATGTGTAAAAAACAAGGTGACTGTTTACAGTATACTCAAAAACAAACACCACCGCACGTGAAGTGAGATGGTGTGTATGGATTTTATCCAGCGTAGTGGTTGTTGATGTCGATGATTTCGACCACATCGTGGCCGCAGTAGATAAAAACAACACGATATTTCTTCGTGACACGAAAACTATAGATACCAAGATGCTTGGGTTCGAGCGATTCTGTGTGAAGACTCGGATGTCGCGGGTTTGTGGTAAAAAGCGCCAATTGTTTCTCGAAAGCCTGTTCTAATCTATGGCGTGTCAGATAGCGTCGAAGACGAGGGGCAAGAGGCGTAACCCTCATACGGTCTTTTTAAAATAGGTTGATTCTTTTAATCCTCGAGCGAGGCTTTTTAAAAAAGCGGGTGTATATTTTTTTGTGCCCCGAAGTCCTTGGAGAACCACAGAAGCCTCCCTGGTTGACGGCTCTACAAAGGCATGAGCGAAAAAGACGCGTTGCATCGTTTCGTAGATATCCTGAATGTGAAGCAGTCGAACGTGTTCCGCTCGAGGAATCATGACGATGTCTTTATCCATATGGACCAACCATATCATGATCAAAAAACAAACACCACCGCACGTGAAGTGAGATGGCGTTTGAAAAAATGGAGGGAGGATTGCTTATATTTTTGGGCCTACAACCTTGAGGCCTCCTTTTATCGTGAGCATGTCTAGTTTACTCATCTTGAGGATGTCGGCTATCCCAATGATGGAGTGCTCTAACCGTTTTGCGATATCTGCTTGTATGCGAAGGTCCTGATCTGTATTTTGTTTTCGGCCCGGTTGAGTCACGAGACTCGAAACTCGCGCGTAGGCTTCCACAAGCGCTGACACCTTTTTTGATGCTTCTTCAGTTGTTTCGGCGTGAACGCCTACTCGGACAGCCTCAAGTGCTGCGTTGATTTTTTCGCGCTCTCCTCGAGGAGTATCAGAGCTCTTATAGGCTTTTTGGATTAATGCCTCCATTCTGCCAACGATCGTGTTTTGTAAGATGTGCATTTCCTGGATTTTTTCTTTGGACGTAGGTTTTGCTGTCCGAGCTTCTGCTAAAAGAAGTGTTTGCTGGATAGCTCTTTCTGCAACGACAAACGCATCATAAGAAACGGTGGAGAGTGCTTGCGTGCTTTGCGGACCGAATAAGAACGGGTTTAGAGCGGTGCGCGCATCTTGCAGCTCCTCTACAATCTTTGAGCGATTCAATGCTTTGCCCGTGACAGGATCGCGACCAAGGACAAAGCTTAAGGTGCTATCTACGGCAAGACGCTTGTCATCCTCGAGCAAGCGTTGAGCGCGAAGTTCTAGCTCGGCTCGCGTCACATCCGCATCCGATATTTTTTCCTGGCCTGTCATTTTTTGAGCAAGCTCAATCGCTTCTTGGGTTGTCTGCGCCAGAGCGGAACGTTCCACATCTTGGGGCGATTCTTGACTACCAACTATTGGTTTTGGTGCATCTGGCGCGCGTCTTGCAGCAACGAGGGCGAGAGAAAGCTCCTCGTATTCTCGCAAGAACCAGGCTTTGGTTTTTGACCCTTCTTTTATGGAAAGATCTTTTTTCCATGTACGGAAACTTTCCCCGACGGTTTCTCGATCGCGTGTGACTCGCGAAAGATCGCCGCCGTATTTGTTGTGATACGCCTCAACAAGATCGTCGATTTCACCTTGGATCGTGGCTTGATTCTCTTGGATAGATCGTTCTTCAGCTACGGCGGCATCTCGTTTGATTTCGTCTTGTATGAGTGAGGCATCCACCTCTGCCTCCGGTTCTTCGGAGAGAGAAATCTCGGGACCGGTGTCTTCTTCTATGGGAGAAGACAATGGTTTGCGTGTCAGACTCTCTCGAGAAGCCTGCAGATTCCGGATGATAGATTGGAGTGCTCCTCGAGCCTCTCCGCGTAGTTCGAGTTGTCTTTGTAGCTCGCTCAACCGCCCGGTGTAGTCATCCACGAGTTTAAGCATCGGAATACTGTCCATCTTGGTGTTTTGAAGAAGGAAGGCTGCCCGGCAGTTTTCGACAACGCGCTGTGTTATTTCCGCAGGGGATGTTCCCCCAACAATTCCTTGAATGACACGCAGGGTTGTGGCAGCTTCTTTGTTCTCGTTCACGACAGAGTCTGCTTTTAAGAGGTCGACCGCACGTTCAACGCTATGCTTGAGCGTAGAAAAGTTCGCCTCTTGCTCTGTAGATAAGACCCTCTTTACCTCTGCCTTTTGAAGGTGTTGAGAGACCATCCAGGTTTCTGCGATGGAACGAATGTCTTTTTGGAAGCCATCGTATGCGCTCCCTTTGAGGTTGTCTGGGTCTGCTTCGGTGAACCAGGCCAGCTCTTCAGTGGTCTCTTTGATCTTTTTTGGACTGATGAGCTCACCCGCCATGTCATGTCGCGTCAAAAGCATGGTCGGGAGATCTCGAGCGACGGCCTGGTTCTTGCGAACATCATCAAGAGCTTTCTCTTGAGGACTTCTTGCTTTTTCGCGTCGTACATCTTCTTTTAACGAAGATGATACACCTGCGCCTGATCCGGTGAGAATGCGAGGAATAATACGGGAGCCCGTTTTTATGCTCGCGAGTGCATCTCGAATCGCCTCGTATTCAGCGACTTTTCTCTCGTATGCCTCTTTATCCGGATTGGGCTTGCCCACGAGAGTACCTAGGGTTCGTTTAAGAACATTCCAGGGACTTGTTGCGCCATTTTTAAGAGTTGCAGCGGCGGCGTCTCGATCTTTTTCTGCCTTGGTTAGTTTTGAGGTGAACTCGACGATGAGTGCCGCCTTCTTTGTCTCCTTTTTTGCTTCTCCTTTTTTATACTTGACGAGCAGCGCGTCTTCTCGATTCAGACGTTCTCCTTCCTGAGTTTCTGCATGAAGCGCGGCTTGACGCGCCTTTATTTCGGCAGATGTTTTTACGGGTTGAATCGTTTCTGGGGCGCTAGAGACTTTGTTTATCGTCTGTCTATGTTTTTCGAGCTTGTGTAAAGGAAAATCTGTGTCACTCAACTCCTCGAAAGGGAGAAGGGTATAGTCGGGAGGTGGCGTGACGGGTTCTTGGTTTTTGTTTCTAGATAAAAGAGATTCCAGACGATGAAGATTGCTCATTTTTTCATCGATCCCTTCTGTGGGTCGATCTTCTTTTTGATAGAGCGCTCGTTGGCTATCGAGGGTGTGTAACCTTGCCCGGATTTCGGAGGCTGCGTCTGGATGACGTGTATAAAAGAGCCGATCCAAGAGTAGGCTCTTGAGTTCTTTTTCTGAATCGAGCACCTCTTTTGCGCGCGCCTGTTTTGCTGCTTCATATCCCTTTAGAGAGATCCCTTTGTATCGATCCTCCACCAAGCGTCGGGCGATCTCACGCTCATCTCCTTGGACGTGAGGAAAGTTTTTAAGCGAGGCGATTTTTTTATCAAGGGCCTTGATATGCTGTTCGCGCTTTTGTGGATCGATGATTAAATCATGGAAAGAAGCGGCGATATTACTTGCTTCGGCCATGGCCCCCATGTGTGTCACTTCAGTTTCCGATACCTCTACGAGATCATCTGTATCGATCACGGTGTCGAGCAGTGCATCATCTCCTGGAGCAACGCGCAGCGGGCCTGTAGCGAGAAGCTCTGCATCGGAGTACGGGTTTTTCTTGTGAGACGATTTTGAGGTCTTAAGAAACTCACCAGAATGGGCTCTTGTACGGGCGCTTGCAGGTACGGGCGGTGGGGTAATTTTGAAAGAAGATTCTGTTGGCATAAAAAATATAAGGTTCGGTTGGGAGTATACCATGTCTACGCAGCGCAACATAAAAACATCCCGCTTCTCACGAGAGGCGGGGTGTTTTTATGTTAGGTGGTCTAGGCTTTTAGAATTTTTGCGAACACGTCAGCGTGTTGTGCAGCGAGTTGGGAGAGGACTTTTCGGTCGAGGAGGATCCCACGCTTTTTGAGATCAGACATGAACCGTGAGTAGGTGGTGCCGAGGAGTCGAACAGCGGCATTGATACGAATCTGTTGGAGGCCACGGTTATCTCGCTTCTTGAGACGACGATCACGGTAGGCGTTGGCACCAGATTTGGTAGCTGCGACCTTGGCAAGTGTGATGCGATTTTTGCGGCCCCACATCATCCCTTTGGTGCGGGCTAAAATATTTTTTCGTCGTTTGACACGATGGGTTCCGCGTTTGACACGAGACATAATGAGGTTATTTGCTAATTAAGCGTTTCATACTGCGGGCAAAGGTGGCGTAGACCGCGAGATCGCTTCGTTTGTTGCGGGTGACCTTTGCGCTTTCACGGCTGTTGAAATGGTTTTGGCCGCCCTTACGCTTTATGAGTTTCCCGGTGGCGGTCAGACGAACGCGTTTTGCGATCGTTTTGTTAGTCTTCATCATAGTGAGGAGAGATGCAATGAGGTTATGATTTTCTGGCAATAATAGCCGATACGTTTCCTTGATTTCGTGTGATGGCCTGCTCCATCCCAACGGTGTATTTTATAGAGAGGTGCTGGATGAACTCTTGGATGCGCTGGTAGGCGATTTCACCATGTTCCTTTTCACGACCGCGCAGACGAATCTCGATTTTGATCTTGTCTCCATCTTCCAGGAACCCTTCTGCTTGGCGCTTACGAATGTCGAGATCATGGGTGCCCATTTTGACGGAGAGACGAATGCCTTTTGTATCCACTTTTTTCGCGTGCGCTTTTTGGAGGCGCTGTTCCTTTTCTTTTTGGTATTTAAATTGGCCAAAGTCCAGGAGTTTGCACACGGGAGGCGATGCTTTCGGGAACACCTCAACGAGGTCATATCCTCGTTCACGTGCCAAAGCGACGGCTTCTGGGACGGGCATGATGCCTATCGCTCCGCCCTCTTCGTCGATCACACGCACTTCTGGCGCGATAATCTGTTCGTTGGCACGATAGACGGGCCCTTCTGGTTTTTTGTGGTATTGGCCGCCTCGGCGGCGATGGTGGATGCGCATTGGGGAAAAATGGTGGAGATGGGGGGTATCGCACCCCCGTCCGAGAATGGTATCACGACTCCTCGTTCACAAGCTTAGTCTATCCATAGATGTCATTCGAGGGTCTGGGGACAGACGCCGTCCTCGAATCAAGTTTCTGCCCGGTCTTCTTAAGAATGAAACGATCCTTAAGAGCAAGTCTTCAGATATAACAGCCCGTCTCGTGTGGAAGACGCGCACGAGGGAGCCGGCTTGTCAGTTCGAGCTAGGACGCGATGGTCTTAGGCGAAGGACGGAGCAAAGGTAGGCATGCGGAACGCCGAAGCGATTGCACTGCGGACCTTGGTAATGACGTTGGCAAGTGTCATGTGTCTATGTGTGAGTACGAGGACATAGACATCCTCGGCTTGCGGAGAAGGAATAGACATCTCGTCGATGCTGATTCATCCCCATGATGGTAAAACGTCTTACGTTTCACGGGCGGCGTCGCGCATCTGATCACGCTTTTTGAGCGATTCGCGCTTATCATGAAGCTGTTTTCCACGACAAAGCGCAAACGCGAGCTTGATGCGTCGGGCCTTAGGATAGAACGATAAAGGGATGATTGTCAAGCCGCGAACCTGCGTTTTTGTCGCTAAGTAACGCTGTTCTTTGGCATGTACAAGGATGGTTCTTGGACGAACAGGCGTTACCTCCTCCGGTTTCCCATTTTTGCTATAGCGAGAGATGTGGGCTCCAATGAGGGTAAGCACCCCTCCTACCACGCGGATGTAGGACCCATCAAGCTTGGCACCGCCTTCACGGATCGCTTTTACCTCTTGTCCGGTCAATACCAAACCACCCTCGAATGTTTCGAGGATTTCATAATGATGGCGGGCTTTGCGGTGATCGGCGTAGAGCATACTTTATGGTATCATGCCCGTAATATGCGTTCTGCTCAATCCCGGATGGTGATGATCTCAACAGGCACGATTTTTCGTGTCGTGGGAGTGCTCGCGGCTTTGGCTCTCTGTTGGATCATTCGTGATATTCTGCTCATCGTATTTACCGCTGTACTGTTGGCGGGGGTTATCTATCCATTTGCTCGTTTTGCTCAAGCGCGTCGGGTCCCCAAGGGCTTAGCGGTATTTATCTTTTATCTTCTTTTGTTTGGGACGATCGGCCTTCTTTTTGGGTTGCTTGTTCCACGGATTGTGGATCAAATGCGTTCTTTTGTGAGTTCGTATGGGCAAGCTGGTTTGTTTTTTGGTGATCGAGCGACGTGGGAAGCTCTCCTTACCAAGGTTGGCGCTGGAGGAACGTGGCAAACGGCATTCGATGGGATTAAGGGCCAAACAAGTCAGGTGATTGGTGGGCTTTTTAGCACGGTTGGCGATGTATTTGGTGGACTCGTTACTTTTTTTGCAGTGCTTGTTCTTTCGTTTTACATGATCTTGGAAGAGTCGGCGGTGCGCAATGTGTTTCAGAACCTCGTTCCCTTAGAGTATCAAGGGTTTGCCTCGCGTCTTATCGGACAAATGATCGACAAGCTCGGTGGATGGATGCGCGGTCAGTTGGTGCTTGGGCTCATTATCGGAGTGCTCTATTTTGTTGCCTATTGGGCCATCGGGGTTCCTTATGCGCTCCTCCTCGCCCTCCTTGGAGGTCTTCTTGAGTTCATCCCGTATATTGGTCCGTTTATTGCGGCGGTGCCGGCGGTGATTTTAGGACTGTCTATCTCTCCTACACATGCGCTCATCGCTCTTCTTGCGACGGTCGTTATTCAGCGCATAGAAAATGATATTGTGGTGCCAAAGGTGATGCAAAAAGCGGTTGGATTAAACCCGATTGTGAGTTTAATTGCGTTTATGGTGGGCGCAAAGTTATTTGGGGTTGTTGGGGCGATCTTCGCGATTCCGGTTGCGACCGCCGCTTCTGTGGCGCTTGTTGAGATCATTCGCTTTCAAAAACAACAAGGAGGAATATGATGCACGACGCTTTTCGATCGCGATGGATGATGCGATGTGTCGTGTTTGCTGTATTGTTTGGCACGTTGTTCCTGTTGCGTCTTCGTACACATAATCGAGCAGTACAGGTTCTTCCTGCGTCTGTGGCGAATAGAGTTCAAACAAACGACGCGCATCCCGTTCCTGCCACAGGTACGATGTCTTCCACACAGATGCGTCTCCAATGGCGAGAGGCGGTCACGACGGTTCTTGCAACGTACGCAGCAGACCATGAGGCGCTTCGTGCTCGTGATGCGCTCCTCGCTCTCACGGTTGCCACCGCTGATCAAGACACACATCTCCATCTCGTGTTAGCGTTGGATGGACTCGCTCGACAGACAAAAGGAGCGGAGAAAAGCTGGAAAGTAGCCGTGCGTGCTTTTGCGCCATAAAACAGTTGATTTCTTTCCATGTTTTTCCTTGTTCTTCGTCTCGCTCCGTGGCTCTTGGCTGGATTTGCTGCCCTTGTTTCTTGGTGGCAGTGGCGGACGCCAAGCATCTATCCGTGGCCACTTGTTCTTGTTCTTGTTGGGTACGTCGTATCAGCAGGCAGCCTCGTGTGGCAGTCTAAACACTGGCGTGAAGGTCTGTGGGCTCTCTGGCCCACCTGTATCGCAATTGTTGCTATTGGGTTTGGGCACCTGCTGATCGAAGATCCTGTGTTTCGATTTTTGACAACGATGGTGTTTAGCTTTATTCCTTGGCTCGCACTTCGACTCGGTTGGTTGTTGCTTTATGAGCCAGGCCATTATCCGCCGCAAGCATTTTTTCGTTTCCATCTTGCCTTGGCTCCCGTTTGCTTTTGGTATGTATTCTCCACATTGCAGGGGATTCAAGTGTTTTTACTCCCTACAGATGGTCTTGTGAGTACGGTCGCGTTTTTGTTTCAGATGGTACTCCTCGCAGGAACGGTGCGATCTTGGAAAGATGCTCGCGAACGGCGATGGTTCTGGACAAGCTTGGTTGTGAGTGTACACGTTCTACTACTCCTTGCTGTTCTTCCTACAACTATGGCGGTTCAAGGGACGTTCGCAGCGCTTTTGGTTGCGGTTCCTTTGCGATTAAGGCAGATTAGTCAAGAGGGAAAGCGTCCTTTGCGACGATTATGGATGGAGGTCGCCGCCTTTGTCGTGGTGTGGGGAGGTATCTGTGTCAGTGCGCGGTGGGCTTAGTCGTATATGAAACATCCCTTTTCTTTTTGGATATTCGTCATGCTCTCTGCGTGTGTTGCGGGGAGTGTTTCCGGTGTTCTTGCCTCTATGTGGTATCTGTCACCGCAGGTTCAGGGATTGGAGCGTCATCTTCGCGAGCGATTGGACGCAGTAACCGCTCCGGCCAAAACACCGCCGGTCGAGATTGTGCGTGTAGAACGTGAGCCTTCAACTCCTCTCATCCCCGCGTTGTTTTTAGACGGGAGGCGTTCTTCTACGCTCTTGCTTGTTCGTCACGCGGCGCATCCACAAGAAGAGTCTTTTTTCATGGAAGAGAATGTATTAGGCACTCTCTCGGCTTTGACGACCGATGGATGGTTGCTCGCTCCCGCTTCATTGTTTGAAGGGGTCCATCTCGCTGATCTAGGAGTTGTGTGGGATGGGCGTGTGTATCCCGTCACAAAGGCGGTGCGGGACGTTTCTACGGACCTCGTGTATGTAAAAGTGGTTGTGACGAATCTTCCGGTTGCGAGCTTTGCACGAGCCGAAGACATCGTAAATGGGCTTCCTGTGTGGGTCGAATCCACCCCGGGTCGTGTGTTGCCTCAAGTGCTCGTGGATGTTCGAGATGAGGCATTTCGTGGGACGATCTCACATGAGCGGATGACCCGTCGGTATACCTTGAATCGAGAAGCTGGATCGTTTCCAAAGGGGGGAGTCGTGTGGAATGTAGACGGAGAGCTTGTGGGTATCATACAAAAAAGAACCGAGACAGGGGGATTGGCTTCCATGATCCCGGTTGCCTCGGTTGCACGAACCCTTTCGACGCTTACGCTGGGTGGAGAGATCCATCGTGCAAGTCTTGGGATCCATGGGATGAACACTGCGCTTGTATTGAACGACACGACGAGCACGAAGCGCACAGCCCGTGGCTTTTTATTGCGCGGAGACCGTCTACACGCGATGCCCGCTGTTGATCTAAAGGGCCCAGCCGCGAAGTTCTTGAAAGAAGGGGACGTTATTGAACGAATAGATGGAGATGTTATTCAAGATGGGGCTGATCTTGCAGAGAGACTGGGACAGTACCAATCAGGGACGACGGTGCCTATCTATGGCACACGGGCTGGGGTGGCATTTCAGGTGAATGTTGTTCTTGCTGATGTAATGACAAGCGAGACACTCAAATAGCTCGCCGCAGAAGATGTGTGGTATTATCATGCATATGATTCGTCATGCATGGAACGCCTATGTGCGTCTCCCCTTGGGACTTGCGGTGATGGGACTCGTACTCGCTCTTCTTTTTTCGCTTCTTCTCCCTTTTCAGCGCGCATCCACTATGCGGGTGCTCATCACTCAGCCCAGTGCAGCGGGGCTTGATCCGTATACCGCGATCAAATCCACAGAACGTGTTGCTTCGAGTTTAGCCGAGCTTATTTATACCACAACGTTTTTTGACAGTGTATTGAGCCAAGCGAAAGGGGTGGACGCCAACTATTTTCCTCAAGATGAGCAGGACCGTCGCGAGGCATGGCGCAAAACGATTGAAACCTCTATCACTCCAGGTACCGGGATCATGACGGTGAGTGCGCTTCATCGTGATCCCGCTCAAGCAAGGCTTATTGTGGATGCTGTTACACGCCAGATGGCGGCGCAGACACCTAACTATTTCGGATACAACATGCGTGTTCAAATTATTGATGCACCGCTTGATTCGCGTTGGTTTGTTCGTCCGCAATTTGGTCAAAATGGACTCGTTGGTTTTATGATTGGACTTCTGTTTGGTTTGATCCTCGTTTTGGTTCGTCTTCCAAAAACAGTGGGTCTGTTCTAGCTGCGTGCGGTAGATGTTTCAGAACGACGAATGACCCAAAAGACGCCGGTTGTTATTATGGCAACTATCACAAAACTCGCGATGATATCGATAGGATGATGCACGCCGACATATACGCGTGAGACTCCAACGAGGAGGGCAATGAGAAAGAGCGCTAGGCTCACCCTTCTATCAAAGGGGTACAAAAAGGCCGCTATCCAACCGACGAGTAAAGCATGATCCGAAGGAAACCCGTTGTTTGCGACATGTGGAATGAGAGGGATGAAATGATCGACAACAAACGGTCGTGGGTTTGTGTAGATGTGTCCAGCTACAAGAGCGACAAGACCGCTAAGGGTGCTGGAAAGAGCCGCGAGAAGGATCATGCGTTTTTGGATGAGTCGTGGTTGGCAAAGAACGTACCATCCGGCGAGAATGATTGAGCCTATGAAAAGGTACTTGGCTCCAAAAATAAAAAGAATGTTCATAGAGATGTATGGTACGTGATGGACGAGCGAGCATCCATAGGGCAACAGGCTTAAAAGAAAACGACCCCATGGAACGTAAGGAACGTGGTTCCATGGGGTCGATTCAGAGGGAGGTTCTTTCTTTTAGCACGCGTGCCCATCGAGGGGAGATCGTGTCGAGCCCTTTGAGCAGGAGACGAAGTTCTCGTTGCTGAAGGTAGACGGCTCCGCTTTGAATGTTCGGCCGGATCCGCTTTTTATCCGTGTATCTCGATGCGATCGTGGCTTGTGTGATCGTCGCTTCCGCTTCGATCGCTTTTGCGAACGAGTTTTCCTGACTCGCGATCGTTTTGAATGCATCGAGATAGTCCGTGCTTAATCCAGTGACTCCTGCGATTCTTCGTTGGACTCGAGACTTCTCGTGCCATGAAAGGATACCGTCGATCGACGCCCTGGCCTTTTTTAAATCGCTTGGATCATGGGAGCCTCGAAACAGACGAACGTGATGAGATGCTCCGACGAGTACGCCGTGTGCGAGTTCACGTGCACATGCGATTTGTCGCAGCGCCACGAGATCCTCTTCTTGACCCGTGATTGCATGAATACACAGCAGCGTCCAAAAAAGCGGTTCAGAGTTGGCTTCGAGCAACAGACGTGCAATCTCCGCGCCTTCTCGCGTTTTAGAGTGCTGCGTCAGATGCGTGGCTAAATGGTGGACATACCAACTGTGATAGCTCTGTTCTTCATCCGTGATCCGCTTCAACCCCTCGATGAGATAAATGGCGGTAGGGCTTGCATCAAGAGTGATCAATTCTCGAATCAAACCGGAACGCAGCTCCTGGATGCTGTATTGGGCTTCATCTGCTTGAGATTGATCAAACGTGTAAGGAATGGGATCCTTGAGGTCCTCTGGGAGTTTGGCGTCATCGACCAAGGCCAGGGTGGTCTGCAGGTCATCTGCGTAGTGTTCATTGACCAGATCTACGATCTCTTTGAGTGTATGCGGACTCAAGGGAGCGTCATAGATCATTTGATCCGCCTGTTGCCAGGCAAGGATAATCAAGGCTATTTTTTCGGCGCGTTGTTCGTTGGTCATCGGGCCCTTGCGTGAGACGAGGGGTGGTTAATCTCGTCCTCTTTGGTACACAAACGATGTGTATGTCTCAAAGAGGACGAGCTACAAAGAACCAACGGACGATCATGAAGGAATATGAGATACTTGTCAATAAAAAGCACTTTTGCACTTTTTATGTCTCGTCGTCATCAAGCACGAACTCATTCCCATCTGGATCGGCAAAAATACAGTGTCTGAAATACAGTGAATACAGTGTCTGGTCCAAAAAACAGGATAAATGCCTTTAAACAGATCGTTAATCTGTCTTTTTGCTTCTGGTGTCAGGTCCCAAATATTTTTACAGGTGAAAATTTGCTTTTGTCGAGGTTTTTTATG